>Ga0102926_1000011_pt1 | contig 88416 bp, 82 predicted proteins | sample SalPonR1_A_D2_MG_FD_78173 | JGI IMG/M metagenome (GOLD analysis project Ga0102926, IMG submission 78173) | Salt pond soil microbial communities from South San Francisco under conditions of wetland restoration - Salt Pond MetaG R1_A_D2_MG | ecosystem: Environmental > Aquatic > Marine > Intertidal...
TCACAAGATGAGAGCAGGCACAGCAAACGAGGCACAGACCTCGACGCGGTACCAAAAACAAAAAAAGCAGGTTTCATACAGGCACCCGCTTTCATCGAACGACAGAGATCCGGCGCGCGGGCGAGCAGACATCCCCCCAGGTGGCGCGCGCAGTCGGACTTCCCGGAAACGGGACACGGGCGGCGGGTTGATCAGTGGCAGCAGATCAACTCGCCGTTTCCGTTTCCAGGGGTCAGAATAGTGAAAGGACCGGTTGGGCAGTGACCCGGAAGCTGAGGTTCAGAGGCGAAAGCCACCACAAGGTGGATGGCAAGGGTCGGGTGTCCATCCCGGCCTCGTTTCGCCGTGTGCTGGAGGCAGGCGACCCCAACTATACCGACGGGCTGAACCCCGAGCTTGTCATCGTCTATGGCGACAAGCGCCGCAAATACCTTGAGTGCTACACCATGCAGGCCATCGAAGAGGTCGATGACAAGATCGAGGCGCTCCCGCGTGGGTCGGTCGAGCGCAAGATGCTGCAACGCCTGTTCAACGGGCAATCCCACGCCACCAGCGTGGACGAGACCGGGCGGCTGGTGCTGCCCTCCAAACTGCGCCAGAAGATCGGGCTGACGGGCGAAGCGTTCTTTATCGGTGCCGGCGACACCTTCCAGATCTGGGAACCCGGCACATATGACGCCGAAGAGCTTTCGGCGACCGAGGAATGGCTGGACGAGCTGCCGGATGATGTTGATCCGCTGATCTTCCTGGATCAGCACCAAGGAGGCTGAGTGCGCATGTCTGCTGCCGCTGCCACACGTTCCAAAGACCCACATGTTCCCGTTCTGCTTGCCCCGCTTTTGCGGGCTGTCGCGCCGGTGCAAGGCGTCTGGGTGGATGGCACCTTTGGCGCTGGCAGCTATGCTCGCGGGCTGATCGACGCCGGCGCCGACAAGGTGATCGGAATTGACCGCGATCCGCTGGCGCACGAGATGGCGGCGGCCTGGATAGACGACTACGCCGGCCGGATCGATCTGCACCGGGCGAATTTTGCCGAAATGGACGAGATCGCGTCGGATGTTGATGGCGTGGTGCTGGACCTGGGTGTGTCGTCGATGCAGCTGGACCGGGCGGACCGGGGGTTTTCCTTCATGAAGGATGGCCCGCTCGACATGCGCATGGGGCAGGACGGGCCGTCGGCGGCGGATATCGTGAACACCGCCGACGCGGTCGAGATCGCGGATATTCTCTACACATACGGCGAAGAACGCGCCTCCCGCCGGATTGCCAAGGCGATTGTCGCGGCGCGCGCGATCACCCCGATCACGCGCACACTGGAACTGGCCGGGATCATCGAGACCTGCTTGCCGCGCCCGAAGCCGAATCAATCGCATCCTGCGACACGCAGTTTTCAAGCGCTGCGCATCGCGGTAAACGACGAATATGGCGCGCTGATGCAGGGGCTGATGGCGGCTGAGCGGGCCTTGAAGCCGGGCGGTTTTCTGGCCGTGGTCAGTTTTCATTCGGTCGAGGACCGGATGGTGAAGCGGTTCATCCAGTCCCGCGCGGGGCAGACCGGGCGCGCCAACCGATATGCCCCCGAGATCGAACGCGCGGCCCCCGCCTTTGACATCGTGACCCGCAAGGCGGTGGGGCCGGATGCCGACGAGCTGGCCGAGAACCCGCGCGCGCGATCGGCCAAGCTGCGCGTGGCGCGCCGCACCGAGGCCCCGGCGGGCGAGATCGGCGCGGGGCAGATCGCCCTGCCGCAACTGAAGGACGACCGTTGATGCGTTCCCTGCTCTATGTGCTGACGTTCATGGCCGTCATCGCGGCGGCCTTTTGGGCCTATCACGAGAATTACAAGACCCAGGCCGCGCTGGCCAAGGCGCAATCCGTGCGCTCTGACATCAGCGACGCGCGGGCCCGTCTGGCGGTCCTCAAGGCGGAATGGGCCTATCTCAATCGCCCGGACCGGCTGCGTGATCTGGTCGAGGTGAATTATGAACGGCTCGGACTCCTGCCGTTTGAACCAGACCAGTTCGGCCGGGTTGACCAGATCGCCTATCCCGAAGAGCCGGAAGATGACCTGCCGATCACCTACCCGGTCGAAATTTCCAGTGCAGGAGCGCAAGAGCCATGATCCGCACGCCGCTTCGTCCCCTCGCGCGGATCCTGGATGCCCGGCGCAAAGGCGAAAACCCCGATGCGATCGAGCGGGAAAACCTGCGCATTCGTCAGGAACAGATGCGCGACACTGCCAGGTCGCGCGCCGAAGGGCGGCTTCTTGTCATGGCGATCATGTTCTTTTGCGCCTTTACCGTCGTGGGCTTGCGCATGGGCTCTCTTGCCGCCTCGGAGCCGGCTGAGCCGCGCGCGCAGGTCTCCGGTGCGTCGATCATCGCCAGCCGTGCCGATATCGTGGACCGCAAGGGCCGTATCCTCGCCACCAATATGGAGACGTTCTCGCTTTACGCGCATCCGCAGCAAATGGTCGACCCGCAGCGCAGCGCAACCGAACTTGTGAAGATATTTCCCGAGCTTGACGAGGACCGTTTGCGCAAAGACTTCACCGGCAAGCGCAAGTTTTTGTGGGTGCGCAAGAAGCTGAGCCCGGAGCAAAAGCAGCTGGTGCATGATATCGGCGAGCCGGGGCTGCTGTTCGGGCCGCGCGAGATGCGGCTTTATCCCAATGGTGCCCTGGCGTCGCATGTTCTTGGCGGGGCCAGTTTCGGCCGCGAGGGGGTGCATTCGGCCGAGGTCATTGGCACCGCCGGGATCGAGAAGTTCTTCGATGCCGAATTGCGCGATCCCGCCCGCGAAGGTGCCCCGCTGGAATTGTCGCTGGACTTGACGGTGCAGGCGGTGGCGGAACGGGTGCTTCTGGGCGGGATGAAGCTGTTGAATGCCAAGGGCGCATCGAGCGTCCTGATGGACGTGCAGACCGGCGAGGTGATCTCGATTGCCTCGCTGCCGGATTTCGACCCCAATGACCGGCCCCGCCCGCTGACCCAAGGCGAAGCGGCGGACAGCCCGCTTTTCAATCGCGCAGTCCAGGGGGTTTACGAGCTTGGCTCGACCTTCAAGGTGTTTGCCGCTGCGCAGGCGCTGGAGCTTGGATTGGTCAGTCCCGAGACGGTGATCGACACGTCCGGGCCAATGAGGGTCGCAGGCTTCAACATCGGTGAATTCAACAACAAGAACTACGGCCCGCTGTCGGTGTCGGACATCATCGTCAAGAGTTCGAACCGGGGGACAGGGCGGCTGGCCTTGTCGATCGGGCCGGAGCGACAGCAGGAATTCCTGAAACGCCTGGGGTTTTTTGAGACAATACCGCTTGAAATCGTGGAGGCGGGGGGGGGGAAGCCGCTCTTGCCGAAAAAATGGACCGAGTTGTCGAGCGTGACAATCTCTTACGGACACGGCCTGTCATCGAGCCCGCTGCACCTTGCCGCCGGGTACGCGGCGTTTGCCAATGGCGGGCACAAGGTCGTGCCGACCTTGCTCAAACAATCTGGCCCGCAACTCGGCCCGCGGCTGATGTCCGAACAGACGGCGACGCAAAGCCTTGACATGCTGCGCAAGGTTGTCACCGAGGGCACGGCCAGCTTTGGCGAAGTGGCGGGATATTCGGTCGGCGGCAAGACCGGCACGGCCGACAAACCCAAGCCGCGCGGCGGTGGCTATTACGACGACAAGGTGATCAACACCTTCGCATCCGTCTTTCCGACCAATGATCCGAAATACGTGCTGATCGTGACGCTAGACGAACCGGTCGAGACAAGCGGCAGCGAGCCGCGCCGCACCGCCGGGTGGACCGCTGTTCCCGTGGCGGCGGAAATGATCCGACGCATTGCGCCGCTTCTGGGCTTGCGCCCAGAGGTCGAAACGCGGCATTTGGACGGCATGATCAACACCTCGAACTGAGGACAGTCGCCTGACCAAAGGCGCAAAGGACAAAGGGCGCGGCATGGGGCCAGATGCAAAAAGCCTGACGGCTCTCGGGTTGACCGCGCGCGGCGGGGCCGATGCGTTTGTGACCGGATTGGCTGTGGACAGCCGGGATGTGAAGGATGGCTATCTCTTTGCGGCTCTTCCCGGCACGCGGATGCATGGTGCCGAATTCATCGAATACGCGCTGCGCATGGGGGCAGCGGCCATCCTGACCGACGTGGAAGGGGCCGAGATCGCCAGAGATGCGCTGGACGGCTCCCCTGCGGCCCTCGTGATCGCCGCCGATCCACGCCAGACAATGGCCTTCTGCGCTGCGCTGTGGTTCGAAAAGCAACCCGACACGATGGTCGCCGTGACGGGCACCAATGGCAAGACCAGCGTGGCAAGCTTTGTCCGGCGCATCTGGCAATTGCTGGGCCATTCGGCTGTCAACCTTGGCACCACCGGCGTCGAGGGTGACTGGCAGTCGCCTCTGGCCCACACCACGCCGGAGCCGATCACGCTGCATCGCGCACTCGCTGCCGCGACGGAGGCGGGTATCGAGCACGCGGCGATGGAGGCGTCCTCGCACGGGTTGGCGCAACGGCGGCTCGATGGTGTGAACCTGCGCGCGGCAGGGTTCACCAATTTCACCCAGGACCACCTTGATTACCACGAGAGTTTCGAAGCGTATTTTGACGCCAAGGCAGGGCTGTTCGCCCGTGTGCTGCCCGAAGACGGGATCGCTGTCATCAATATCGATGATGCGCGCGGCATCGACATGCTGGCGATTGCGCGGGCGCGCGGGCAGGAAATCCTGACCGTGGGCCGGGGCGACGGGGCCGATATGGCGCTGCTGGCGCAACGCTTCGATGCCAAGGGGCAGGATGTGCGGATCCGCTTTGGCGGTGAGACATTCCAGACCCGGCTGAACCTGATTGGCGGCTTCCAGGCGGAAAACGTCATGGTTGCCGCCGGTCTTGCGATTGCCAGCGGTGCGGTCCCGGACCGTGTCTTTCCGGTTCTGGCTGAACTTGAAACCGTGCGCGGTCGGATGCAACTGGCCGCAACACGGGCCAACGGCGCGGCGGTTTACGTGGATTACGCGCACACGCCGGATGCCGTGGCGACCGCGGCCCAAGCGCTGCGCCCGCATGTCATGGGGCGGCTTGTCGCGATTGTCGGCGCAGGCGGCGACCGGGATCAGGGCAAGCGCCCGCTCATGGGCGCCGCTGCGGCCGAACACGCGGATGTGGTTATCGTGACCGATGACAATCCCCGCACCGAGGACCCGGCGCTGATCCGCGCGGCCGTCCTGGAAGGCGCGCCGGAGGCGGCGGATGTGGCGGACCGCGCCGAGGCGATCCTGCGCGGCGTCGACGCAGTGGGGCAGGGAGATGCGCTTTTGATCTGCGGCAAGGGGCATGAGACCGGGCAGATCGTCGGCACCACGGTGTTTCCCTTCGATGATGCCGAGCAGGCGAGCGTGGCCGTGGCGGCGCTGGACGGGAAACTGGCATGACGCTCTGGACCAGTTCGGAGGCCGCGAAAGCGACCGGCGGGACATCCACCCGCGACTGGTCGGCAACGGGGGTGTCCATCGACACGCGCAGCCTGGACCCCGGTGATCTCTTTGTGGCCCTGACCGCTGCGCGGGACGGGCACGATTTTGTTGCGCAGGCGCTGGAAAAAGGCGCAGCGGCAGCGCTGGTCAGCCGTGTGCCGGAGGGCGTCGCGACGGATGCGCCGCTTTTGATCGTCGACGATGTGCAAACAGGGCTGGACGCGCTGGCGCGGGCGGCCCGGGCGCGGACCGGCGCCAAGGTGGTCGGCGTGACCGGATCGGTCGGCAAGACCTCGACCAAGGACATGTTGCGCACCGTTCTGTCCGCGCAAGGCGCGACCCACGCCGCCGAGGCAAGCTATAACAATCACTGGGGTGTGCCGCTGACGCTTGCGCGGATGCCGAAAGACAGCGACTTCGCGGTGATCGAGATCGGCATGAACCATCCCGGCGAGATCGCGCCGCTCAGCCGGATGGCCCGGCCGGATGTTGCCTTGCTGACAACTGTTGCCCCGGCTCATCTCGAAGCCTTCGAGAGCATCGAGGGAATCGCGCATGAGAAGGCGTCGATCTTCGAAGGGTTGCAGCCGGATGGCACGGCAGTGTTCAACGGCGATGTCGCGACCTCGGACATTTTGCGCGACGTCGCGAGCCGTTACACTGAAAACCTGATTTCGTTCGGAGAATCGGACGAATGCGACCTTCAAGCCACGTCCATCATCACACATGATGACAGGGTTGTCGTGACGGGCCGCGCCGGAACTGACCCGGTGCTTTTCAAGGTGCACGCGGCGGGCAAGCATTTCGGGCTCAACGGCATGGGTGTTGTCGCGGTGGCCTCGGCGCTGGGGCTGAACCGGGCATTGGTGACCAACGACATCGGTCGCTGGCATCCCGGAGCGGGGCGTGGAGCGCATGCCACTGTCACGCTGGACAGTAGCGACCCGGATGCGACGCTGGCGCTCATCGATGATGCCTATAACGCCAACCCGGCATCGGTTGCGGCGTCACTGGCGGTCCTGGCGGCAGCACCGGTACAAGACGACACGGGGCGCGTGCGCCGCGGACGCCGGATCGCGGTGTTGGGCGACATGAAGGAACTGGGCCCGACGGGGCCTGAGCTGCATGCGGCGCTGGCCGACCTGGAGGCGACAGGGTCGCTGGACCGGGTGCATTGCGTGGGGCCGCTCATGCGGCACTTGCACGAGGCTCTGCCAGAGGCCAAACGCGGCTTCTGGTGCGAAACGGCGGCAGAGATGGCGGACCGGATGCCGCGCGCCCTGGACGCCGGGGATGTGGTCGTGGTCAAGGGATCGCTCTCAATGGGGCTGTCCCGCGTGGTTGACGCGATCCGGAATTTGGGTGAAAGCGACGCTGAAGGATGAAGTTTGCATGTTGTACTGGTTGACCGCTCTGTCCGACGGGGGCGATTTTTTCAATCTCTTTCGGTATATTACCTTCCGCGCGGGCGGCGCTTTCCTGACGGCGCTGTTGTTCGGGTTCTACTTTGGCCTGCCGCTGATCAACGTGTTGCGCAAACGGCAGGGCAAAGGCCAGCCCATCCGCAGCGACGGGCCTGAGGGGCATGTCGCGAAGGCGGGAACCCCCACGATGGGCGGGCTTTTGATTGTCGGCGCACTGCTGACATCGACGTTGCTTTGGGCGCGTCTGGACAACGCGTTTGTCTTGATGGTGCTGTTCGTGACCGTGAGTTTCGCGCTTATCGGCTTTGCCGACGATTATTCCAAGGTGAAAAAACAGAATACGGCCGGTGTGTCCGGCAAAATACGGTTGCTGCTGGGGTTCTTGATTGCCGCGATTGCCGGTTTCTGGGCGGCACAATATCATCCGGAGGCGTTGACCAACCAACTGGCCTTTCCGGTGTTCAAGGATACGCTGCTGAACCTCGGCTATCTTTTCATCCCCTTCGCGGTCATCGTGATCGTCGGATCGGCCAACGCCGTGAACCTGACGGATGGTCTTGACGGGTTGGCGATCATGCCGGTGATGATCGCCGCCGGGACACTCGGTGTGATCGCCTATGCCGTGGGGCGGGTCGATTTCACCGATTACCTGGACGTGCATTACGTGCCGGGCACCGGCGAGATCCTCATTTTCACGGCCGGGCTGTTTGGCGGCGGGCTTGGGTTTTTGTGGTATAATGCACCGCCAGCGGCCGTGTTCATGGGAGACACCGGATCGCTTGCGCTGGGTGGCGCCCTGGGCGCCATCGCGGTGGCCACCAAGCACGAGATCGTTCTGGCCATCGTTGGCGGGCTTTTCGTCGTGGAAGCACTGTCGGTGATCGTGCAGGTGTTCTACTTCAAGCGCACCGGAAAACGCGTGTTCCTGATGGCTCCGATCCATCATCACTACGAAAAGAAGGGCTGGGCCGAGCCGCAGATCGTGATCCGGTTCTGGATCATCTCGCTTATCCTTGCCCTGATCGGTCTGGCGACGCTCAAGGTGCGCTAAGGCGCCCGACCCGAAACGGCGTAATCGGTTTTTCAGACAAGTTGAGCGCAAACGATTGCGCGCAGGGTGCCTCGTCCTTTCGCCTGCGGCGACGTCTTCGGGCGGGTGGGTCGCGTGACGCGCTTGTTTCGCGGCGTGCCACTGGTGGATGGTGGATTTGCATATTTGGAAAGAGAAGAAGTCCAGACTGGTTTTTTGCGGTTGTGTCAACTAAACTTGACATGTGGTGCCAAGCGGAGGCTGACATGGATGGGGGTCGCATCGGCCTGACAGTGCCGGAGATCGGGGGCGCGCCGCGGGCGGGTCTGTGCACCGATTGTGGCGTGTCGCGCATGGGGGATGGCCGCGCCTGCGGGCGCGTCTGCCAGTTCATTCAGCCGGATTACGATGATTTGGAAGCGCGTGTGCATGGGCGTTTGGCCGGTGCCGGGGACGAGGCGTTTTTCGGGGTCACGCAGGCCATGTACCGTGCACGGCTGGAGCCGGCTGCGAAGGATGCGCAATGGACCGGGGTGACGACCGAATTGGCGGCCGAGCTGCTCCGCGCCGGTGCTGTGGACGCGGTTCTGGCAACGGCACCGGACCCGGAGGATCGCTGGAAGCCGATGCCGGTGATCGTGACCCAGGCCGGGCAGATGGCGCAGTGTCGCGGGATGCGCATGGGGTTCGGACCTCTTCTGGCGCTCCTGGAGCCGGCACGGGAGGCGGGACATCGGCGAATTGCCGTGATCGGCATCCCCTGCCAGGTCTACGCGCTGCGTGCGCTCGAGGCGGAACTGGGTTTTGACGAGATCACGGTGATCGGTACGCCCTGTTCGGACAATACGACGACCGACAATTTCCATGCGTTCCTGGCGCGTCTGGACGACAGGCCGGAGACGGTGTCTTACCTCGAATTCCGCGCCGATTACCGGGTCGAACTGCGCTTCGATGACGGGCGCAAGCCGCGGTTCATTCCGTTTCTGAAGCTGCCGCTGTCGGATTTGCCGGCGGATTTCTTTCCGATGACCTGCAAGACCTGTGTCGATTACACCAACCGGCTGGCGGACATCACGGTGGGGTATATGGGCGGTGATGGTGACCAATGGCTGATCGTGCGCAATGCGCGCGGGGCGGCTGTCCTGGACCGGCTGGGGGACCGGGTGGTGCGGAGCGCCTTGACGGACAAAGGCAAGCGTGACGCGGCGGTGACGGGGTTTCTGGTCAACACCGAACGCGCGGCGGGCGGTCTTCCCTTGCGGCGGATGCCGGACTGGGTGCGCCCCATCGTGGCCTGGTTGCAGCCGCGCATCGGGCCTCGGGGACTGGAGTTTGCACGGGCGCGCGTCGAAATGAAGGCGATCGAGACAATTTTGCACCTGCGGCGGGTGCATCCGGCGCGGATCAAGAACATGGTGCCCGCGCATGTCTGGCGGGTCGCGGCGAAATATGGTCTGGTTCCCGTCAAAGACGAGACGCGCGACCGCGACAACGGTTAGATTGCGCACAAGGACACCGCGCAGTAGGGAGGTGCGCAGATCGAGGATCATCGCCCATGACACGCATTTCCCATATCCGGTTGGATGACGGCAATCTGCCTCCGCCCACCCCCGAGATCGAACAGGAACGCCGCGTGGCCATGTTCGACCTGATGGAGCACAACACTTTCGACTTGCCCGCGCGCGATGGCAGTGACGTGCCAGCGGGGCCGTATAACGTCGGCCTGTCGATAAAGGACAAGCGGTTGGTCTTTGACGTTACCACGGAACGGCACGAGAAAGCGGCCGAATTTCACTTGTCGCTGACGCCGTTCCGGCAGGTGGTGAAGGATTATTTCCAGATCTGCAAATCCTATTTCGACGCTGTGAAAACCCTGCCGCCCAGCCAGATCGAGACGATCGACATGGCGCGGCGCGGCATTCACAACGAAGGGGCCCGCATCCTGCAAGAAAGGCTTGAAGGCAAGGCGATGGTGGATGACGACACGGCCCGCCGCCTCTTCACGCTGGTCTGTGTGCTGCATTTCGGGGGGTGAACCTTTGGGGGCGTTGCCGCAGTCGATCCTGTTTTGCTGCGACCATAACGCTGTCCGCTCCCCGATGGCCGAGGGGATCATGAAGAAGCTGTATGGCCTTGAAACCTATGTCCAATCCGTGGGGGTGGTCAATGATCTCGAGATTGACGGGTTCGCCATCTCTGTCTGCAAGGAGATCGGGGTCGAGATGAGCCGCCATCAGTCGCGCAGTTTCGACGAGATGGAACAGACCGGCGAGGCTCTGTCCGGTTTCGACCTGATCGTGTCGCTGTCGCCGGCCTCTCAGCGGCGGGCCCTGGACCTGACGCGGTTTTATCATCTGACGGTGGAATATTGGTCGATCATGGACCCGACCGGGCTGGGCGAGCTGCGCGACCAGAAGTTGACTGCCTATCGGCAGACGCGCGACCAGCTGGTGGATCAAATGCAGCGCAAATGGGGAGAGGGGCGATGAGCCGGGACACGATCGAGCGGTATTTCGATGCGTTCAATCGCAATGACATTGCGGGGATGCTGGATTGCCTGGACGAACAGGTCGCACACCACGTGAACGAGGGGTCTGTCCGTGTCGGGCGTGAGGCGTTTCACGCATTTTGCGCGCATATGGGGCGGTGCTATGACGAATCCGTGACCGAGCTTGTGGTCTTCGTGGCCGAAGACGGCGCGCGCGGCGCGGCGGAGTATATGGTGAATGGCACTTATTTGCAGACCGATGCAGGATTGCCGGAGGCGCGGGGGCAGGGATATCGCCTGCCGGCCGGATCGTTCTTTTCGCTGGAGGACGGCAAGATCAGCCGCGTGGTGACGTATTACAATCTCAGCGACTGGATCGCACAGGTGTCCTGATGCGGGTCGAGGTGTTGACCGGGGCCGGGCTGGAGGCGGCGCTGGAGGATGTGGCGCTGCTGCGCATCCGGGTGTTTCGTGACTGGCCTTATCTCTATGACGGGGAGCTGGCCTATGAGTGGGATTACCTTGCCGCTTACCGCAACAGCCCCGACGCGATTCTTGTCGGGGCTTTTGATGGCGCGCGCCTTGTCGGGGCTGCGACCGGAACGCCGATGGTCGATCACGCCGATGATTTCGCGGCTGCCTTTGACGGGTCCGGGCTTGCGCTGGGCGATATCTTTTACTGCGCAGAGTCGGTGCTTTTGCCCGAGTACCGCGGGCAGGGCGTCGGGCATCGGTTCTTTGATCTGCGCGAGGATCATGCACGGTCCTTGGGGGCGCGTGTCTCGGCGTTCTGCGGGGTGGTGCGCCCGGACGAACACCCTCTGCGGCCGGATGGGTATGTGCCGCTGGACGGGTTTTGGCGCAAGCGCGGCTACCAGCCGCTGGAAGGCGCGGTGGCGTGGTTTTCGTGGCGTGACGTGGATCAGGCCAGTGAAACCCGCAAGCCGTTGCAGGTCTGGACGCGAGTCTTGGACGGGGGTGCGGCATGAAGATTGCAACAGCGGCATATCCAATGGATTTTCTCGCATCATGGCAGGCTTACGAAGAAAAGCTGACGCGATGGGTAAGTGAGGCTGCCGGTGAGGGGGCCGATATTCTGGTCTTCCCGGAATATGGTGCGATGGAATTGGCGACGCTCGCGGGGCGTGCCGCCGCGCAGGATCTGGAACTGTCCTTGCATGCCGTGTCGGACCGGATTCCCGCGGCGGATGCGTTGCATGCGCGGTTGGCCGAGGCGCATGGTGTCTACATACTTGCTGCCTCGGCCCCCTTTTTTGATGCCGAAATCAGCGACCGGCCGGTAAATCGCGCGCGGTTTTTTGCCCCGGATGGCAGTATGGGCATTCAGGACAAACAAATCATGACCCGATTCGAACGCGAGGATTGGGGCGTCGTGGCTGGTGGGCCATTGCGCCTGTTCGAGACACGGTTCGGCACGCTTGGTATCCTGATCTGCTATGATTGCGAGTTCCCGCTGCTTGGGCGCGCCATGTCGGATGCGGATGTCCTTCTTGTGCCGTCTTGTACGGAGGCGTTGACAGGCTATTGGCGTGTCCGCATCGGTGCAATGGCGCGTGCGTTGGAAAATCAATGTGTTACCGTCATGTCTTCAACCGTTGGATCATGTGATTGGTCCGAGGCTGTGGACGAAAATACCGGCGCGGGAGGTTTTTTCGGTCCGCCTGACACGGGTTTCCCGCCAACGGGCGTGATGGCTGAGGGTGTCCTGAACCATTCGGGATGGACCTACGCCGAGATCGATCCGCACCGGATTTCGCATGTGCGAGCCGATGGTGTTGTGCTCAATCGTCGGCACTGGAACGAGCAGTCCGGGCGTGACGTGATTGCCGAAACCCGCAGACTGGGTTGAATTGCCCTTGATAAACGGGCGATTTGCCCCCATTTAATGGCGCGCCTCGCACTCTGTCGGGGCGGTTAGTTAAGGAGAAACCATGGCCAAGGAAGATACGCTCGAATTTCCCGGTGTCGTTAAGGAACTCCTGCCTAACGCGACGTTTCGGGTCGAGCTTGAGAACGGCCATGAGATCATAGCGCACACGGCAGGCAAGATGCGCAAGAACCGGATTCGTGTTCTTGCGGGCGACAAGGTGCAAGTCGAAATGACACCGTATGATCTGACCAAGGGTCGGATCAATTACCGCTTCAAGTAAGCGTTTCATGAAGCTGATCCTGGGTTCCGGCAGCCCCCGGCGGCGGGAGCTTTTGGCGCAGATCGGGGTGGAGGCGGATGATATCCGCCCGCCCGACATCAACGAAGATCCGCGTCCCGGTGAATCGGCGCGTCCTTACTGCGTGCGTCTTGCTCGCGAAAAGGCGTTGGCTATCCCGGCGCGCGATGACGAGATCGTTCTGTCCGCCGACACGACGGTGGCCATGGGCCGGCGTATTCTGGGCAAGCCGGCTGATGCGGCCGAGGCGGCGCAGTTTCTTTACGCCCTGTCCGGGCGACGTCATCGTGTCGTCACGGCGGTGGCCATACGGCGGGGTGAAGCCCTGTGGGAGCGGGACGTGGTGACCCAGGTCAAGATGAAGCGTCTGAGTGATGCCGAGGTGAATGCCTACCTGGCAACTGACGATTGGCGCGGCAAGGCCGGTGGCTATGCCATCCAGGGGCCTGCCGGGGCATTCGTGCCATGGATCAATGGCAGTTTCAGCGCGGTTGTCGGTTTGCCTTTGGCCGAAACGGCAAACCTGTTGGTGGCGGCGGGTTACCCGCTTTACACGGGGGCGGCATGAAGGGCCGACTGATCGCGCTGGATCATGTGCAGGGCCGCGCGGCGGCGGCGCTCATGGTCGATGGTCAGGTCGAAGACCTGTTCGTCGAGGCCGATCGACCCGCGCCTGGTACGATCTACCGTGCAATTTGCGAACGCCTGATGAAGGGGCAGGGCGGCATGTTCCTGCGTACCCCCGATGGGTCGGCCTTTGTCCGGCAGGTCAAGGGGCTGGCCCCCGGGCAAAGCCTGCTGGTGCAGGTCACCGGCTACGCCGAGCCGGGCAAGGCGATTCCGGTCACGCACAAGCTGCTGTTCAAGAGCCGCTATGCGATCGTCACGCCGGATGCGCCCGGGGTCAACGTATCGCGCCGGATCAAGGATGACGACCTGCGCGAAGGCCTGTTGGAGATTGCGCATGACATCATGGATGCGGGCGGGGTCGGCCTGATCCTGAGATCGTCGTGCGAAGGCGCCGGGACTGGTGAAATCGCCGATGACATCGCAGCGATGGCGGACTTGGCGCAGACCGTGATGCACGAACCCCGCGGTGACGCGGAAACGCTGTTGGAGGGGGATGGGCCGCATCTTCTTGCCTGGCGCGAATGGAGCGAGACTGCCGAGATCGACCCTGTCGACGGCAGCTTTGAGCGGCATGGCCTTCTGGATGTGCTCGACAGTCTGAGAACCCGCGACGTGCCTCTTGGCGCGCAGGCGTCGATGGCGATCGAACCGACAAGGGCGCTGGTCGCGGTGGATGTAAACACGGGCGGTGACACCAGCCCGGCTGCGGGGCTCAAGGCGAACCTTGCCGCGGTCAAGGACCTGCCGCGCCAGTTGCGGCTGCGGGGTTTGGGCGGGCAGGTCGTGATCGACCTCGCTCCGACTGCCAAGAAGGACCGCCGCCAGATCGAATCCGCCCTGCGCGCATCGCTCAAGCGCGACAGCGTGGAAAGCGTTTTCGTGGGGTGGACACCGCTGGGGCATATCGAGTTACAACGCAAACGTGACCGACTGTCCCTGAGCGAGGTGCTGACATGAGCTGTCCGATCTGTGGCAAGGAAACGCATGCCGAGGCGCGGCCGTTCTGTTCGAAACGCTGTGCCGATCTGGACCTGTCGCGCTGGCTGAACGGGCAATATGCCGTGCCGTCCCAAGACCCCGAGGATATCGAGGCCGCGATCGACGCCGCCGAACAGGCCGCCGAAGACCCTGACAAGCTTCATTAGGTCCACGTGGGCCCGCCTTGAAGGGTCAAGCCTGTCTGTCTGGCAACCAGATCGGGCTGCCGGCTGTCAGGGGGCGATCAGCAAGACCTGGACATCGGCGACATTGGTGCCTGTCGCCCCTGTCATCAGCAGATCACCACTCGCCGCGAGCGCGGTATAGCTGTCGTTGTCAAAAAGCAGGGCCTGCGCATCTTTGCCCGCCGCCGCGATTCGGGGCAGCGTGCCCGCATCCACCAAACCGCCCGCCGCATCCGTGGGCCCGTCGCGCCCATCGGTGCCGCCGGACAGGAACGCCCAGTTCGTCAGGGTCTCTGGCGCGCCCGCGGCCACGCGCAGCGCGAGTTCCTGGTTGCGCCCGCCCCGGCCTGAGCCGCTGAGCCTGACCGTGGTCTCGCCACCAAACAGCAGGGCGGTTGTTTCGGACTTGGGTGTCAGCTCAGACAGGACCGCTCTGGCCGCATCGCTCACGTCTCCGGTAAGCCTGTCAGACACGATCTTCGCGTTCAGCTCCAGATCTTGCGCTGCTTGCATCATCGCGTCGAGGGACATGCGATTCGATCCCACCAGCGTGTTTGTCGCGTCAGGCGCATGGCGGATTGGGACCGTCTGCGCCTTCTGGAGGTGGGATTGGATCGATGGTGGCGTTGCATCCCAAATCCCGTTGTTTTTCAATATGCTGATCGCGTCTTTTGCAGTGCCGATTGACCGGGCCGTGGGGCCGGAGGCAATGGCGCGCAGGTCGTCGCCGATGACATCCGACAGAAGGTAGGCGTGGACCGGCGCAGGGGCGGCCAGGCGCAGGAATCCGCCGCCCTTGAGCCGGCTGACCTGTTGGCGGACAAGGTTCATCTTCACGATGTCCAGCCCGGCCGACAGGAGCAGATCGTTCAGGCGCGCCTTTTCGCCAAGGCTAACGCCTACGGGCGGCGCCGGCAAAAGCGCGGATCCGCCGCCCGAGATCAAGGCAACAACACGGTCTGCCTCCTTTGCCTCGGACAAGAGCCCCGTCACATGACGCGCCGCCTGCGCCCCCGCATCGTCTGGCACAGGGTGTCCTGCGCGCCAGATCTCCGCGCCATGCAAGCTTGCCGTGTTTTCGTGATGGGTCACTGCGACAGCGGCATGGGCATCTGGTATGGCCTTGAGCGCCGCTTCCAGCATGGCTGGTGCCGCTTTGCCTATGGCGATCAGGAACGTGCGGCCCCCCGGCTTTGGGGGCGGGAGCGGCGCCGTGGCAAACCCACGTTTGACCGCCTGCGCCGGATCTGCCGCCGTGATGGCGGCGTCAAACAGTCGGCGGGCCGTGCCGCGCAGATCCGGGGCTTGGGTCATGCCGGTATAGAGCGCCAGACATGCAGTTGTGTCAAATACTTCTGCCGTGACGTTCACTCAACTTGTGAAGATTTGTTTTGCGGAAGAAAGTGGTGGGCGACCTAGGAATCGAACCTAGCGTGCGTCTCCGCGAGGGAGTTACAGTCCCCTGCCACACCTTGCGGCCTGTCGCCCACTGCGCCACGGGACCTGCCCTCGGCATGAGCGCGTGACTACAATTCGCCCCTTGCGGCGTCAACAGGAAAATCCCATCAAGCGCCAAGTACAATTCGACAGGAAATACGGGGGCTGTGATGGTCAAGAAACCGAAATGGGTCGTGGCCAAAGAACAGTCCAGGAAGGCTGCTGCGGCGGAAACCGTCTGGCTTTTCGGCTTGCACGCGGTGCGTGATGCACTTGTCAATCCACAGCGCGAAAGGCTTCGGCTGATTGTGACGCGCAACGCGATGGACAAGCTGGCCGAGGCCATCGAGGTCGCCGGAATCGAAGCCGAAATGAGTGACCCGCGCAATTTCGCGGCGCCGCTTGATCCGCAATCCGTGCATCAGGGTGCGGCGCTCGAGGTCAAGCCGCTCAACTGGGGGCGGCTGGAGGACGTGGCGCTTGCCGGGCCTGATGGCCCCCCGCGCGTCGTGATGCTCGATCGGGTGACGGACCCGCATAACGTCGGCGCGATTCTGCGGTCTGCCGAAGTTTTCGGGGCATCGGCCGTGGTGGGCACGTTGCATCATTCCGCGCCGGAAACCGGGGCTTTGGCCAAGACCGCATCAGGTGCGCTGGAACGGCAACCCTACCTGCGGGAGCGCAACCTCGCGGATGCGATGGAGCGTTTGAGGTCAATGGGTTACGTGATCTTCGGGCTGGATGGCGAGGCGGATAAGACGCTTGAAGAGGCGATCGAGCCGGTGCGCGACAGGCCGATCGCGCTTGTGCTGGGGGCCGAGGGGCCGGGACTGCGACTCAAGACGAAGGACACGTGCGACGGGCTGGTGAAAATCCCGTTCCTGCGGGCGTTCGGGTCGCTCAACGTGTCGAACGCGGCGGCTGTGGCGCTTTACGCCGCACGCGGCTGAACTTGCGGTTCGCGGGGTGCGCGCCAATATCCCACATAAAGGAGATATCATGCCGCGCGGAACGAAGATCGCCACCTGCTGCTACTGCGGAACACGCAAGGCTCTGGTTCTACAGGGAAAAGACCGCCACGAGTTGAGCTGTTCGGCCTGTGGCGCGCCGTTGCACGACATGAAGATGTTGCGGTCGGACGCGGTGGACACATCTGCGCCGACAAGGAAGGCGGCGGGTCATGGGGCCAGGGGACGGCAGAAAAAGGGGTCTGTCACGCCGCTGCCAGTGTGGGAGAGAGAGTCCGGGTTTTCGCGCAAGAAGAAAAAGAAGAAACGGCGCAAGACGCTGACCAAAAGGTTTTTCGAGGAAGCCTTTGATGTGCTGGAGGACATTTTCGACTGACTTGTACAACAGGCGCGGACAGACCGTACGATTCGCCACCTGGATCTTCGGCGATCCACCGCTTTGGGGTCGAAGGGGCAAAGAATGCCCTGCTTTTGTACCGGTGGGTGGTCGTCGTCGTACGGTTCGGCTGTACGGCACGTCGCACTGGTCAATTGCAGTGACGTGATTTACATCCCCGAGTGAAATATCGGAGGCGTCTTGTGACCACATTCGAAAATCCCGGACAGTCCGAGGAAAACTGGGCGGACGCGATTTCCTCGGTCGAGGAGATCATCGAGGACGCGCGAAACGGAAAGATGTTCGTCCTTGTCGATCACGAGGATCGCGAGAACGAGGGCGACCTGGTGATTCCCGCGCAATGGGCGACGCCGGATGCCATCAACTTCATGGCAAAGCACGGTCGCGGGCTGATCTGTCTCGCGATGACGCCGACGCGCGTCGAAGAGCTTGGGCTTGAGTTGATGTCGACGAACAATTCGTCCCGGCATGAAACCGCGTTCACCATCTCGATCGAGGCACGCGAAGGGGTAACGACCGGTATATCGGCGGGGGATCGTGCGCGCACCGTTGCGGTGGCCATCGATGGCACCAAGGGGGCGCAGGATATCGCGACGCCGGGGCATGTGTTCCCGCTGCGGGCCAAGTCCGGCGGCGTGCTGGTCCGGGCCGGGCATACCGAGGCCGCGGTGGATGTGAGCCGGCTTGCCGGGTTGAACCCGTCGGGTGTGATCTGCGAGATCATGAACGAGGACGGGACAATGTCGCGCCTGCCGGAACTGGTGGCCTTCGCGCAGCGGCATAACCTCAAGATCGGGACGATCAGCGATTTGATCGGCTATCGCCGCCGCAACGACAACCTGGTGCGCGTGCAACAGGAAGAGACGATCACCTCGGAATTCGGGGGGGCGTGGAACATGCGCATATACACCGACGAGACCCATGGCGATGAACATATCGTCCTGACCAAGGGCGATTTGTCGGGGGAGGATCCGGTTCTGGTACGCATGCATGCGATGGACCCGATGCTCGACATCGTGGGCAGCGGACCGATCGGGCGGGCGGATGAATTCAAACACGCGATGCAGGCCGTGGCCGATGAGGGGCGCGGCGCCGTGGTCTTGTTGCGCGACACGTCGATGAAGATGGAGACGGGCGACGAGGTGTCGCCCAAGACCTTGCGGCAATACGGGCTTGGCGCGCAGATCCTGTCGTCGCTTGGATTGTCGAAATTGCGGCTGCTGACAAATTCGCCGACGCCGAAAGTTGTCGGACTCGAGGCCTATGGTCTTGAAATCATTGGAACTCAGAAGATTTCGGAGTTGGGATAATGGCAACATCGGAAGAGCATTACACACCGGAGCGGCCGAGCTTCGACCGTCCCGTTAAGCTTTTGATAGTGGTTGCCCCCTACTACAAGGCCATCGCGGACCAGTTGGTCGCCGGTGCGCGGGCCGAGATCGAGGCATGTGGCGGCACATATGACCTTGTCGAAGTGCCGGGCGCATTGGAGATTCCCACGGCGGTCGGAATTGCCGAGCGGATGTCGAATTTCGACGGTTACGTTGCGCTTGGCTGTATCATACGGGGAGAGACGACACATTACGAAACCGTCTGCAATGACAGTTCCCGGGGGCTTATGCTATTGGGATTGCAGGGCCTGTGTATCGGCAATGGCATCCTGACCGTTGAAAACATGGGACAGGCCGACGTGCGGGCGGACATGGACGGGCAGAACAAGGGTGGCGGGGCTGCGGCAGCGGCCTTGCACCTGGTCGCGCTCAGCCGTAAGTGGGGCGCTTCACGCAAGGGTGTGGGGTTCGTCCCGCGCACGGATGAGCACCAGATCGCTGGGAATGCCAAGGACCCGAATATCGCATGAACCACGCTGCAAAGCCGCGCCGAAAGGTGGACGAGAAACGCCAGATGAGATCCGCATCGCGGCTCTATGCCGTGCAGGCGTTGTTCCAGATGGAACATTCCGGCCAGTCCGTCGACCGGGTGGCGGCCGAGTTCATGGATCACCGGTTCGGGCTTGCCCAGGTCGAGGGTGAGGATATGGCGGAAGGGGATGTCGATCTTTTTCGCCGGATCACCGACGAGGCGGTGAACTGGCAGGCAAGAATCGACCAGATGACCGACCGCGGATTGGTCGCGAAATGGCCCATCGCGCGGATCGATCCGACACTCCGGGCCTTGTTCCGCGCGGCTGGGGCCGAATTGGTCGCGACGGAGACGCCACCCAAGGTGATCATCAACGAATATCTGGATGTGGCGCGTGCCTTCTTTCCGGACGGCAAGGAACCGCAATTCGTCAATGCCGTTCTGGATCACATGGCGCGGCAGGCACGACCCGACGCCTTTTGATCCGCCACAAATGCGCTTGGGTCCCGTTGTCCCGCAGTGGTTTCAGCCAGGACGCCGTGTCATCGCTGTTCGATAGCTTTGGTGACGTGGCACAAAGTTGCCGGTTGCCGTGCTGGGCGGAGGACGTGGTTTGAAATCTGTGCGAGACGCATTACCTACATATTCGAAAAGGGGAATGCCATGCCCGATCTTATCAAGATGTATATCCGTCAGAGCATCATCGGCTTTGTCCTGTCAGCTGTTTTCGTTGCGCTGCTGCTTTACTTCAATGTCGTCAATCTCTGGCATCTGGTCACGCATACCGATGTCGGACCGTTGGCTGTGCTCCTGCTTTGGCTATTCAACGGAATCGTTTTCGCCGGTGTGCAGTTCGGCATTTCGATCATGTTGATGGCCGATGACGAGGATGATGATGACCATCGCGGTCGCCCGCTCCGCCTGATCCCCTTGCGGGTTGAAGCATACGAATCGCGCAAGTCTCAACGTTTCTTTTCAAGAGATTAAGCGGCGGGAACCACACCAACCGTGAGGTTATCTCATTCCCGAGGACCTGTATGTACAGGTGGGCGTCAGGTAACCGGACCACGGCCCGGCCAGAGCCAACTCCCTCGGAATTGCTTAAGGCCACCGGAATGCAACCTTACACGAGAAGGGCAGAAGCCCGCCTAACCATTAGGTAAGCTGGGACAGCGGGGCGGACAAGGGGGTCGCATCGTTCTTTTTCGCGCCGGGCTTGATATTTGTTCATACTTTGTTCAACACTTTCCTCCATGAATTCCGCATTCGATCCGAACGCCACGCATGGCCTTGGCCTTCAACCAGGTCAGGTGCTGGCGCGGGGGGTGTGCCGCCACCTTGCCAGCCATGGCTTTTCGGTGATCGAAGAATTTGTGCCGGACCGGGGCTTGCGCGTGGATGTGATGGCTCTTGGCCCGAAAGGTGAAATATGGATTGTGGAGTGCAAATCCTCGCGCGCGGATTTTCAGTCTGACACCAAGTGGGAAGGATATCTGCCGTGGTGTGATCGGTTCTTCTGGGCGGTCGATCTCGATTTTCCGACGGACCTTTTGCCAATCGAAACCGGACTGATCATCGCGGATGGCTACGACGCGGAAATCTTGCGCATACCCGCAGAGAACAAACTGCCTGCGGCGCGGCGAAACGTGTTGATCCGCAAATTCGCCTTTCACGCCGCGCGGCGGTTGCAGGCGCTGCGCGATCCCGAAGCGGGACGAACCAGATAGCCGCAGCGCGGATCAGCCTTTGAGCTTGCGCGCCCCTTTGGCGGCGAGCTTGATTTCCTCGGCGATCTCGTCCGCCTCTTCGGGAGAGAAATCCATCGGGATTTCTATCCCGTCGGCAAGGACGAAAAGGCGCACCATGCCCTGATCGGTGGGTCCGATCTGGAGGTTGGCTTCGATGTCGCGTTCGCTGTTTATGCCCATGATCGTGCTCCGGAAAGTCCGCTACAAGGCCATGCAGATAGACCCGGCGCGGATCTTTTGCAAGTTGCCCACCGTGCGATTGCGGCATCAGGTGAAGGGTTTCGCTGCGGGGCATATCAATCCGCAGATCACCCCCTGGAGGGGCGGGCTGCATGGATTTTGCGCCGGACGCAGGGTACTGGGCGATTCGGCACTGGCCCCACGAAAGCCGCGCGGTGACCTGTGCCTTGTACCGCACATCCGGCTGGGTCGGCACGGCCGCAACGGCCATGTGCAGCTTCGGGTTTGATCTGGCGGAACAGTTCGGGGAAGTGACGCTCTAGGGCGAGTTGGGTCTTGCATTGGCCGGACCGTGCCGTTATTTCGCCGGGCAGTGCCGACATAGCTCAGTAGGTTAGAGCGCTTGATTGTGGATCAAGAGGTCCCCCGTTCGAGCCGGGGTGTCGGTACCATCCCGGAAATTTCGCAACCCGCTATCCTGCCTGATGCAGGCCCGGAGGGGCGAGGGCGCCATGCCCTGAAGTCCGACCCCCATGGTCGGCGGACGGCCTTTGAGGCGGCTCCTTGTGCCAGCCATCGGGAAAGGCGGGCGGGGCCATATCGTAGGTGTAGTAGTCCGTCAAAACCAGGAGCACATCGGCCTTCTGCGGGATTTCCATGAACAGGACGCCCTTGTTTCCGGGTGTATACCAGACCCAGAAATGACGGTCGCCGTTGGGCAAGGTCGTGATGTTCAGATTCTCTCCGGGGCAGATAAGCGGATTGTCTTTCAGCGTCGCCCTGGCCGTTCCGTGGTCTTGCGCGGCCCAATCGTATTTGACGATCCCGTTCTTGCCGTGGCCCAGGAAACCGGGGTCGCCGGATCGGTACAGTATGAACGTGTCGTTGCCATCTGCGTCGAGGTAGATGTTCATGTGATCGGCATCGTCCCATGCGCTTTGATCGAGGGACAGATGGGTCAGCATATGCGCATCTTCTACGCCGGTATCGGGCCATTCGTAGTACACCCGAAGCGGCATTGCCGGATCGCCCAGCTTTTCTGACGGGTCGTGCCACGCTGTCTGATACGTGAAACCGGTCATTTTCATGCGATTTTGCCATTCCGGCTCTTTCGTGCCGGTCTCCGGGGCGTGCAATCCGGTGATGATCTGGCCGGGCAGGCCTGTGGCGCCCTTCCAGAACTCCGGCCGGTCAGGCAAGGTGTCGCAAATGGCGGCGTGGATCTCTGCGCTGGTCGTTGCCTGGCGCAGCGCCGAACCGAGCGCGGCTGATGGGGGATCCGCGCGCAGACAGCGATCTGCGGCCCCATCCAGTTGATCGGGATCGGTACCGGCGGTGAAGGTTTCGAACGTCGCAAGCGCGAACAGGCCGAGATAGGGGATCGCGCAGGGATTGTTGGCGTTCGTGAAGAACCAGCGCAGCGGCAGCAGATGATCCGAGGCCGCCTTGCGCCCCCACACCCAATTGCAGGTTTTCATGTCGTCAGGATGATCTGTATGGCTGTAGCCGTTGGCCTGGGGAGAATAGCCCAGAAAGAAATCAACGGGTTGATTATAGAGATAGCCCGCCCCCTGGCTCAGAAGCCCATGGGCCGAGAACATGTCCCGCCCGGGCACGGGATGACCCATGCTGATCGGTCCGATCGGCGGGGTGGTCTGGTCGTCGGGGAACAGGTACAGGTTGCTTTGGTCGAAGAACAACCGGAACGCGGTTTCATCGACACCGCAGGAGGTGTGGTACATGCGCTGCTTGCTGTGAACGCAGATGGTCCGGACCGCGCGGACAGGCTCGTCGCGGTAGGGGTTCACCAAGGCGTGGCTGATCCAGCTATCGGGCAGGTCGGGTATGACGCTGCCACGCTTCGGATCATCATGAATGACGGGGTGGAGATTGTAATGGGCCAGATCGTCGTCTGGCGTCATCTTGGTTGTCATCCTCGGTCCATCCTTTTTGGTCAGGCGTCCGACGTGGCCGCCGTGTCGTGCCGGGCCCGGAGGCTCGACAGGGGACCATCGAAATCGACAGCCTCCGTGGTTTGGCGCATGCGGTCTGCGAGCGCCTCGACGGGGACCGTCGTTCTGCCGATCCCGAGCTGACGGGCCTGGTGGGCGGCCAGATACGCAAAATGCACTGCGCCTTTGTCCAGGGCGGTTTTTATGGCTTGGTCAAGTGTCGCGCGTGTCTTGCGGGCCGGCGCGCCCTCGGCGTGTTGGACCTGTGCCTCGGCTCTGAGAACCTCTGGCAAGAACACACTGGTCCCGCATTTGGAGACAGTTGCGTGCGCCTCGGTGATCTTTTCGCGTGCAAGCGGAACGTCATTGATGGCAAGATGCGCCTCGGCGGCCAGTGTCAGGAAATACGGGTTGAAGCTGTCGAGCTTCATTGCCTGCGAAATCTGAAGCTGACCGTGCAGGAATGTCTCTACCCGATCATCGGTGTGGCCCAGTTTCGCGGCCGCCCATCCAAGGTAGATCCGCCCGATGATGGAAAACAGCGGGAACCCCCGCCGGTCGGCATCCGTGACGAGCGCCTCGGCATAGGACAGGGCGGCGTTCGGCGCCGCAGCGAGAACGGGCAGGGGCGCAAAGCCGCAGACAAAGTCACGCGCGAAATGATCCGAGTCGCCCAGCGTCAGCGCGGTTGCATGCGCGCGCCGCGCGCCGTGCCAGTCGCCTTGAATGGCGTGGCCCAATGCCTCCCAACTGCCCGAGTAGACCCGCCAGTCTCCTGCGCCGGCCTGTGAAAACAGAATGCCATCGCCCAGCGCCGTCGCCTCGTCGATGGATTGCCGTGCCAGCGCCGTGCCGGTTGCGATATCGCCCGTCAGGATCCGTTGAATCGCGTCCGTTTGATGGGCAAGCATCTGTAATTTCTGTAATTTACTGTCAATTGCCAGGGCCTTGATGCGGCCAAGAATGGGGGCGCTGTCGGCGTAGTCGCCGCGCGAGGCGTAGAAGGAAAACAGACCGTAAAGGGTGAAGACCAGGTCTTCCTGTTTGTCCACCTTGTCCGAAAGTTCCAGAGCGGCCTTGTAGGCCTCTTCGACTGTCGGGTCGCCATATCCGCGGAACAACGACAGCGAATAGGCCCGCGACGCCAGAAGGTGCAGACGCTTGCGTCGTGTCATGACGCTATCGGGAAGACGGTCGGCAAAGCCGATTGCCTGCTCGTGGAATTGGCTTGCTTCGAGATTGGCGGATTCGTTTGCAGCCTGATGTGCTGCCGCCTCGAGCGCCTCGATCGCAGGCTCCAGAATTTCCGGATCGCGCTCGTCCGGTGGCAGGCTCAGCGTCAGGTGGCGGGCGCGGCGCTGGATCGCCTCGGGGCTGGAAAAGGTGCCCCACCACTCGGACAGGCGGCGATTGATATCGCAGCGGGCAGTGAAGGGCATGCTATCGCCGATCGCGTCCTGCACAAGCGCGTGGCTGAACCGGAATTCGCGGTCCGCGTCCTGGTTGATCGCCGCGATGTAGCCTTCGTGCTGGAGCGTCCGAAGTTCTTCGGCAACGACATCGGGGGGCATTTCAACGCCGAGGGCGATTTCAACGGCCTGGCGGCTGAAGCTGCGGCCATGAACCGATGCGGCAACCGCCACACGTTTGGTTCTGTCCTTCAATGTATCCAGACGCGCGAGGATCGCAGCCTCGACTGTTTCAAGGAAGTCGATCCGATCCAGACCCTTCTTTCCCGGCGCGACAAGACAATGCGTGCCTTCGACCCTCACATAGCCCTGTTCCTTCAAGGCGCGCCCGATCTGTCCGGCAAACAAGGGAGAGCCGCCGGATTTCTCGACAATGAGCCTTTCGAGATCCGACCCGAGGCTCTTTGCCCCGAGGGCGGCGCAGACGATGTTGATCACCCCTTTGTCCGACAGCGGTTGCAGTGAAATCGTCTTTACATCGGGCGCGCTGAACAGCATCGCCGCTTCCATCGTGGCGGGCGGGTCCGGTCGCTTGGCGATCAACAGCGCGACGGGCGCGCCGGCTTTAACCACCCCGTGCAAGAGCGTGAGCGAGGGTGTGTCCATCCAGTGGGTGTCATCGAAACTCAGCGCAACGGGTCTGGTTGCGGCAACTGCGGCCAGCACCTCGGTGACCTGGCTGGCGATGACGGAACCGCGCTCCGGGCCGGTGACCGCGGTGACGGACGACGGTAGATCGCCTTGACCGTAGGCCAGCCAGGACATCACGGCTTTCGCGTCATCCGTCAGGTGCAGAGGTGTCAGGCCAAGGATGTAGGAGGCGATCTGACGCCAGGCATGATAGGCCAGATCGCGCGAAATCTCTTCGCCGCCGCCGCTGAGCCATAGCGTGTCCGCGCGTGTATCGGTTGCGCGCACATGCTCAAGCAGGGCCGATTTGCCGATGCCGGGCAACGCTTCGATCACCACTTTCGATCCCGGTCCCTTGGCCAGCGTGGACAGTATTTCGTGCTTTTCCGTCGACCGGTCGACAAGCCGGGTTCCGGCCACATGCGGTTTAGTGACAGACGCGCCGGTGGCTTTAACCAACCGTTTTGCAGAGGCCGCCTTGCATGTGGCGAAGACGAATTTTTCGGACAATTCGGCTGCTATCCGGTCGCCGACAAGGACCTCGTTCGGCGCAGCGGCCACCATGAGCCGCGCGGCGTGAGACATCGGCGTGCCGGTGACGTCGTAGCGGGCGCGTCCGGGTGCGGTGAAAACGCCCGACAGGGCGGAGCCGCGAAAGATGCCGATCCCGACATCGACACCGGTTTTCGCCGCCGCGCGCGCGATCGTGTCTGCGGCCAGCACCGCGCGGAGCACGTCGTTTTCATGGGCGACGGGCGCGCCGAAAACGGCAGACAGGTAGCTGCCTTTTTCATCCGTGTTCAATCCCAGGACCGTCCCGCCCTGATGGGTGATCAGGCTCTGAATTCGTTCAATGATCGTTTCAAGCCGTGTTTCGTCCTCGGGGTGGGACACATCCAGACCTCGGATATGGACAAACACCGCGACCACAGTGCGAATCTGGGCTGCGGCCTCCAGGCCGCCTTGCGCCTTGTCGGACCCGGCGGTGCAAAGCGCATAGGCCAGGCCACGCAGCGGCAAGGGCACCCATTCGAGCGCGTCGGACAGCGCGACTTTGGTGATCCTTGTGGCCCTCTGCGGTTCGATATCGGGAAGATGGACGATGGATGACCCGCGGTTGAGCGGCAGTGCGACCGTGATGCCGCCGATCGCGGCGATCCTCTGCTTGGTTTCGGCGCAAATGACGATCGCCGGCCGCGGCGACATCGTATCGAGCGCCGCAAGTTCTTGCGCGGCCTCGCCTGCAAACAGGTCAAGCCTGCCCAGATCAGCATCACCGGTCATTTTGCGCAGGAACCGCCCCGACGAAAGGCTGATGCGCAACGGGTTGTCGGGCGCCCGCGCCAGCAATTGTGCAACCTGCGCCGCGCGATGTGCCGCTGCGCCGGAACCGCCAAGCCGGTCGGCATCGAAAAAGAGAGTGACCGCGTCGCCGGCAAACGCCACGGCGGTGCCGCCATGGGACTGCGATGTTGCCAGCGTATGGGCAAAGAGGGTCTGAAGCTGATCATAGATCAGTTCCGCGCCAAGCTTGCGGCCTTTTGTTTCGACCAGGTCTTCGGTCAGTCGGGTAAACCCCACGACATCCACGAAAACGGCAGTGCCGTTGACCTGCTCTTGCGTGACACCGGGGGGCGGCGATGTCCTTCGATCCTCGGGGATGAACTCTTCGATCAAGAGCCTGGTCATATGGGCTGTCTCCTCGATCGTTCCGGCGCTGACGGAGCAGTCAGGTACCGTGCAGATGACTGGTAAGGACACTGATCCCCGGAAAATGTGAGGGTCGCACTCACAACGACCCTCACAGGGAGAAATGAAAACGAATGAAACAGGACCGACGGTTCGGGCAAACAAGAGCACGAAGGAAAACACGTCACTTTGCGACGGTCTTGACCAGAAATCGTGAAGGACAAGACCCCCACATCGCGAACGGCCGCCACGCGAAACCCTCTTTCAATTCATCTTCCCCACCGCTTGACGCTGGGTGAACAATCAATGTCATCAACTGGGAACAGCGTCTGTGAACTGCGTCACAAAAGCAATTATTTGTTGATCCGTTCAGAGCCAGATCGTCTGGCCGTCGCGGCCAAGTTGTCCGTTGGCGTGAAGGGCGCGCAGTCGGGCGTCCACGGTCGCCAGATCGTGATCGTCGGCCAGGTGGTGATGATGCACGCCCACCCAGGTCCTGGCCGCGCCGGCCAGCGCGCCCGCGGCTTCCCAATGGGTGTGGCCAAAGCTGTGGCCTTTGTCATAGGTCTCGGGCGTGAAGGTGCATTCGACCAGCCCGAGATCGGCATTGTCGAACCAGCTCTTCAGTTTTGCGTCCGTGGCGGCATCGCCGTGGGCAAAGTCTCCGGAATAGATGATGGTCTTTCCGTTCCACTGAACCCGGAGCGCTGCATTGCCACCCGGATGGCAAAGCGGCAGGCATTCCACCGTTGCGCCACACAGGAGCCGCGTTTTCCGGGTCGAAAGATCGTGGCAGGTCAGCTCGGCCTTGATGGCATCCAGACCCATCGGGAAAAACGGCTGCGCAAAGAGGCGTTTCATCATTTTTCCCGGACTGCGGCCAAGGATTTCTTGCGATGCATAGACATGCACGCGCATTCCGGGAACATAAAGTGGGGCAAAAAACGGAAACCCCAGCACATGGTCGATGTGATAATGCGAAAAGACGATCTCGATATCTTTTACATTGTCCTGCACCAGCTTTTGCCCAAGACCGACCAGACCCGTTCCGGCGTCGCAAATCAGGCTTTGGACATCATTCGTGATTTCGTAACAAGACGTCGCACAGCCGAAACGGGATGTTTCGAGGCTTGGTTTCGGGACCGATCCGTGCACGCCCCAAAGCGTGACACTGAGATCGGACGCCGGATTGTCGATGACTGGATCGCTCTTGTGGGTCACGGCTGTACCTGCTCGTTGGCTGTCAGCGTTCGTATCCCTACATGTTGGCTGGTGGCCTGTAGCTTGAGCCGCATGTCGTGGGAAAAACTGTTCTGAATGACCGACGCAACGCTTGCCTCGTTGCGGGCAAGGGCGCGCATTGCCTCGCAATCAATGCTGAACAAACGGGCATTGGTGGTCAGTCGTACCGTTGCCGTGGCGGGTTCGTTGCTCAGCACGGTCATCTCTCCAACAAAGCTGCCGGGGCGACAGGTCGCGACCTGTTTGGCATTCACGATCACCTCGGCCAGCCCGTCCTTGAGGTAGATCAGCCGGCCGTTGGCGACGCCCTGCCGTGTCAGTTCGGCGCCGCGCGGACCGTCGATCCAGATGCCGATATCCAGGACCTTGCGAGCAAGGTGACGCGGAAGCTCGGACAATTGCCTGTCCACGAAATCCTGTTCTTCTTCGGTAAAGCGGATGCGCCGATGCATCAGGTACATGCGCAACGCGCCGAACAGCGATATCAGGATCCAGCTTGTTTGAATGATGGCTGACGCGGCATTGAACGAGGCGTACAGGCTCAACAGGACCAACGTGGCTGCGACGACGTTCAAAGAGATATAGGGTTTCGAGTTTCCGCCGATATAACCGGCCTGCAAGAGGAAATAGGACACGAGGTACACAAGCGCGCCGCACAGGCCCAGATAATTCAAACCTTCATGTAACGTCATAACATCCGCCACCATCAGAATGGGTCAAATACCACTGCACGCGGGGTGTCATGTCATGGAAAGGCTGTCTGTGACCTGCGCCACAGACGGGTCAAATAATGTCTGCGCCGCCGAGGCTCCGGAGCTTGTCCCGATCCAGAATGATGATCTTTTGGCGGCGGATTTCGATCACGCCGAATTGGCGCCACTTGGAGAGGGTCTTGGACACGGCTTCGCGGGACGCGCCGGAAAAATCGGCCAGTTCTTCCTGGCCGATGGTCAGCTCTCCGATATCGTCTTGTTGCGATGTCAGATGCAGGATTTTCCGGGCCAGCCGTTCCGGCAACCGCAGGAAGGCTTGTTGATGAAGCTGCTCGGTCAAAAGGCGCATTCGCCGTGCCGCCAGGGCCGTGATATCAAGGCCAAGCTGGGGATCCCCCAGGATGGCCGGTATCAAATCGCCGCGCGAGACCGACAAGAGCCGGCACGGTTCGAGGGCCATCACGGTTGCTGTGCGCACGCCGGGATCGAACAGGGCGATTTCACCGATCAGATTGCCCGGCTGCACGACGTCGAGGGTCAGTTTTCGCCCGTCTGCCGATTGCACGCTGACCTCAAGCGTCCCGGCGTCCAGGGCGAATAACGCATCACCGTCGTCACCCTGTTCGAATAAAATGGCTTCGGCCTCAAGCGCGACCGGAACGGCCAGCCGGTCCAGCCCCTCCAGCACACGCACAGGTGCATGCCGGAGCAAACCGGTGCGTGGGAGCTTGATACTTGGGTGTACCGTCACTTCGGTCACTCCGTTCAGCTTGGTTCGTCGTCAGACCCATTCCGGCGCATCGATGATCGGGGGGGCACCCCGCGGAAGCGTCCCTGTCGAAATCCTTCGGAATTAGTGCCAGACGCACCCGGTCGGGCCAAGCGATTTCCCTGACAGCTCAAGCTTTTCTGAACGTTGGTGGCCGTTCGGGACCGTGGTGTCCACTTTCCCGGTTCGGACGGACCGTCGCCCGCCCCTGGAGTGTCGGCGCGCTGACAGAGCCAGCGACGACCTTCACGCCGATCAAGGGACCCGAACGGCGCTGCGTGGTCCTGTGCCGCCAAAATCATGGTTCGGGATGTCCACAAGACCTCTGACGATTGCCCCAACCTGTCCCGTCGCGTAACACGGCCCCATGACACAGCCGATCCGGATCGACATGGCCGAACTGCGCATGGTGCATTTGCCGCTGCTGACGCCGTTCGTGATTTCCACCGGGACGATGACGCACAAGGCGTTTCCGCTTCTTGTTCTGCGGGCCGACGGGGTCGAGGGGATGGCAGAGGGCGTCATGGATCCCCTGCCGGATTATCTTGAAGAGACGACCGCCGGGGCGCTGGACCTGCTGCGCGGTGCGGTGTTGCCCAAGCTGGTTGGGCAAAAGATCGCGGCCCCTGCCGATATTGCCCCGGTGCTGGCACCCTGGCGGGGCAACCGCATGGCCAAGGCCGTGGTTGAAATGGCGGTCTGGGACCTATGGGCAAGATCGATGGACCAGCCGTTGTGCCGCCTTTTGGGCGGGGCGCGTGACCGGGTCGAGGTCGGGGTCAGCCTCGGGATCGCGCCGCTGGAGGAGACCTGCACCCGGATCGCAGAGGCGTTGGAGCAAGGCTATCGCCGCATCAAGCTGAAGATCAGGAACGGGCATGATCTTGACCTGCTCGCCGGGGTGCGGGCGCGGTTCCCGGACATCAAGCTGACCGTGGACGCCAACACCGATTATGCGCTCCAGGACCTGCCGATGCTGCGCAGGATGGACAGGTTCGGCCTTGATTATATCGAACAGCCGCTGGCCTTTGACGACATTCTCGACCATGCGCAGGTGCAGGCGGCGCTGGAGACCGCGATCTGTCTGGACGAAAGCATTCGTACGGCCAAGGATGCACGCATCGCGCTGTCACTGGGCGCCGCCCGCGTCATCAACATCAAGGTGGGCCGGGTTGGCGGCTTTGCCGAGGCGCGGGCGATCCATGACGTCTGCGCGGCTTTCGGGGTGCCCGTCTGGTGCGGCGGGATGCTCGAAAGCGGGGTGGGACGGGCGCATAACATCCATCTTGCGACCATGCCGAATTTCACCAAACCCGGCGACACATCCAGCGCCAGCCGGTACTTTGAACGCGATATCATAAATGAACCGCTTGAGGCGGTGGACGGTTTGATGGCGGTGCCCGAAGGCGCCGGTTGCGGCGCGACGCTGGATTACGACTACCTCGACACTGTCTCCGAGGTGGTCGAGGTCTGGCGGGCATGACGGACCCTGTGTTGCGCGATCTGACGTCGCTGGCCGAGCTGAAAGAGGCCGAACGGTTTCAGCGTCTGGTCTGGGGCAGGGATGATCCGCCCGACAATTCCGACATTCTGCTGGCAATCCAACACGAAGGCGGGCTGGTCGCCGGGGCCTTTGCCGACGACCTGATGATCGGGTTTGTCTTCGGGTTTCCGACACGCGATCCCAAGGCGCAGCATTCTCACCGTCTGGGCGTGCATCCCGACTGGCAGGGGCGCGGGCTTGGCCTGCGGATGAAGCTTTATCAGAAGCACTGGTGCCTTGCGCGCGGGATCACCGAAGTGCGCTGGACCTACGACCCGATCCGCCGGGCCAACGCGGTGCTCAACATCGCCCGGCTTGGCGCCACCGCCCGGACCTATTACCGCGATCACTATGGCCCGATGGAGGGGATCAACGCGGGCGTGGCCTCGGACCGGCTCTTGGCGGAATGGGATCTGACCCGAGCCGCCAACCCCGATGTTTTCATTGACCGGCTGGTACAGATCCCGCCGGATTTCGCAGCGCTGGTGCATGATGATCTGACAACAGCGCAATCCGAACGTCTGCGCGTCCGCGACGCGTTAGAGGGGGCCTTTGCGGACGGGCTGCACATCGCGGGCTTTGACCGCGCGAAGAACACCTATCTGCTGGCGCGCGGCGCGGCTTAGAGACTGTCCCGGAACGTGGTCAGGAACGCTTCGGCATTTGTCCTGAGCGACGGGCCAAGGTAGCCACCTTCCTGGATCAGCACCGTCGGCAGGTTCATCGCTGCGATCCGGCGCGCCATTTCGGCAAAGCCGCCGGGATAGACATTGACCGCAGCCAACGGATCGTCCGCGGCCATGTCGAAGCCCAGGGAGATCACCAGCGCCTCTGCTCCGAAGTCCTGAATGGCGGCGATGCCCCGGTCGAGCGCGGCCATCACCTCTGGTTCGCCATCTCCCATGTTCAGAACTTCGTTGCGCGTTTTGCCTGCCCCGTCGTCTTCACCGGTCTCGTCGGCATACCCGAGATAAAAGGTCGGATAGACCGCCGGATCGGGATGCAGCGAGCAGAAGAAGATATCGCCCCGGTCATAGAGAATATCCATCGATCCGTTGCCTGTGTGCACATCCACATCCAGCAGCGCGACCTTGTCCCAACGCCCGCGCATGTGATGCGCCGCTATGGCGGCATTATTATAGAAACAAAAGCCATTTGCGCAATCGGTCATGGCATGGTGGCCGGGCGGGCGGCTGAGGCCGTAAGACGCGCGCGCTCCGTCCATCACCTCTTTCGCCGCCGAGATCGCGGTTTGCGCTGACCAGTAGATCGCTTGATAGGTGTTTTCGGTCAACGGTGTGGAGGTGTCGGTCATCCACCACCCCATTGCGCCGTTGATGTCGGTGGGACAGCGCCCGCGCCGCGTACCGGGATGGCGCGTCGGGATACCAAGCGCGCCTTCGGGGGCTTCGGCAAAGAACCGGTCATGGGCGTGGACGAAGAAATCGACGTAGTCGGGATCATGCACCGCCTTGATCGGGGCCAACCCGAAATCCGACGGTGCCTCGACCGGAAAGCCGTTATCCAGCAGCATATCGCGGATCAGGATGGCGCGCTGCGGCTGTTCGGGATGTGGCATCGGCGCTCCGCCGCGATAGTAAACCTCGGGTTTGTGGCCCAGTTGGCGCGGGTCGAAATAGGCTTTCATGCAGGGTGGTCCTTTCGAAACCGATCGTTTTTTCATCGCCGTGGCCGCGCGCCGAGGTGACGGAGGCGTCAAAACATGGCGACACCGGCGTGCTCATCAGGCTGCCTCTACCGGGGACAGCCGGTCACGCAAATCCGCGATCTGGGCGAGCATCTCAGGCTTGGCCGACAAAAGGTCAGCGCGTATCGCCCGGCGCGCGGCGCGGCCATCGCGTGCCTCGAGCGCCTGCAACACCATGTGGTGATGCGCGTTCAACCCCTCCGGTTCCGTGTCGTAATAAACCGCCACCAATGGCCCCATGCGCAACCACAAGCCGCGCAGGATTTTCTGAAGCGTCGGCATTCCGGCCAGATCGCACAGGGTCAGGTGAAACTCCTGGTTACCTTCGGTTGCATCGGCCCAGCGGCGTTTCTCGATAGCTTGGTCGTTGCGGCCGAGCAGGCGGCGCAGTTCGCGGATCTGCCCGTCGGTCGCATATTCCGCCGCGCGCTCGGCCGCCAGCCCTTCAAGCGACAGGCGGATTTCGAGGATTTCGAGATAAGTGTCCTGCGACATCACCGGCACGCGCACGTCCTTGGGAGAGCGATGCTCCAACACGTCTTCCTGTGTCAGCTGCTTGACCGCGTCGCGCACCGGCGTGCTGCTCACACCAAGCCGATCGGCCAAACCGCGAATGGTAAGCTTGTCATTCGGGCGCATCTGCCCGGTCAGAAGCGCCTTGGCGATCCGGTCATATACCTGTTCGCCCAAGGGGGTCCGTCCGATGGTTTCCATGCTGTGCGGTGCCTCCATTCCGGGCAGTTTAATGTATGATGCATCAAAATTTCTTGCCACGCCACCCTGTCACCCGTTAGCAGTTGGACAAGAGCCACCGACATTTGCGAAAGATCTGCCCCATGGATATGCGCCCCAATTCCGACGAAGCCCGCGACATCGCCTACCACTTCCACGGCTACACCAACGCCCGTGTGCATGAAGAAAACGGCCCTCTGATCATGGATCGGGGCGAGGGTGTGCATGTCTTCGACACCCAGGGAAAGCGGTACATCGAAGGTATGGCGGGGCTGTGGTCGGTCGCGGTCGGGTTCAATGAAACCCGCCTTGTCGACGCGGCGGCGGCGCAGATGCAAAAGCTGCCCTATTACCACAACTTCGCGCATCGCTCGCACGGGCCGGCGATCGATCTGGCGGAAAAGCTGATCGGCATGGCGCCGGTGCCGATGAGCAAGGTGTTTTTCACCAATTCCGGGTCGGAGGCGAATGACACGATCCTCAAGATGCTCTGGTATCGGTCCAACAGCCTTGGCAAACCGGACAAGAAGAAGGTGATCTCGCGCATCCGGGGCTATCATGGCGTGACCATCGCCTCGGCGTCGATGACCGGGCTGCCGAACAACCACCGATCCTTTGACCTGCCGCTTGACGGCATCCTGCACACCACCTGTCCGCATTACTGGCGCGAGGGGCAGGAGGATGAGAGCGAGGAACAATTCGCCACCCGCTGTGCCGAGGATCTGGACGCGATGATCCAGGCCGAAGGGCCCGACACCATCGCCGCCTTCATTGCAGAGCCGGTGATGGGCGCAGGCGGTGTTGTCGTGCCGCCCGCTACCTATTGGGAGAAGATCCAGGCTGTGCTTGGCAAATACGACATCCTGCTGATCGCCGACGAGGTCATCTGCGGCTTTTGCCGCACCGGCAACATGTTCGGATCCGAGACCTACAACATCAAGCCCGACATCATGACCATGTCCAAGCAGATCACGTCCTCTTATTTTCCGTTCTCGGCCTTCATGATGACTGGAGAGGTCTATGCGCCCATCGCCGACGAATCCGGTCGCATCGGCGTGCTGGGTCACGGGTATACCGGTGGGGCGCATCCTGTCGGGGCGGCGGTGGCTCTGGAGAACCTTAAGATCATCGAAGAACGGGATCTGGTGGCCAATGCCGCCGAACGCGGGGCCGAATTGCAGGCGGGCTTGAGAAAATTCACCGATCACCCGATGGTGGGCGAAGCACGTGGCGTCGGCCTGATCGCGGCGCTGGAAATCATCGCCCCCGAAGGCCGCGCCGACGACTTCGCCCCCGGCAAGCTGGGCGCTGGGCTGAACGCGCATTTCCTTGAAAACGGCCTGATCTCGCGCAACATGATGGACGCGATGGCCTTCTGCCCGCCGCTCATCATCACCTCGGATCAGGTCCGCGATATCCTGTCTTCGGTTGAGCGCAGCCTTGACGGATTCTCAGCCGAAATCGCTGCCTGATGCCCTCGGGGTCATGCGTCGGGTCGCAATGATCCGGCGCCCTGCACCACCTAATTTTAAAACTCAGCATAAATTTGCGTTGACATGCACAGGCTTGCGGACGCTTCTGTAGTCCAATGAAAAGCGGTGGCCCAAGTCGCCGAACGGGGGGGATTTTGGATGACACTCAGGATGCTTGCGCTTGCCAGCACCGTGTTGACGGGTATTGCCACTGTGGCCACGGCGGAAGAGCTGCGCTTCGACGACGTCTACATAATCGGCGATTCGCTCAGCGATGCGGGCACCTATTCGCAATCGATCATCGCTGCCGGCATGGGCGCTCTGCCGGTCATCAATTACAAGTTCCTGACCAACGCACCGGACGGGTCGGCGCTCACCTATGGCGAGGTGCTGGGACAATCACTGGGCCTCGACCTTGGCCCCAACCTGTATTCTGCCGTGCCGTTGGCCGGGCAGGGCGAGGTGCCGCTGGGCGGCACGATCTATGCCGAGGGGGGCGCGCGCGTGACGGACCCGACCGGCATCGGCTTCAACCCCGATCAGGGCGTCACCACGCGGCCCCTGTCTGAACAGGTGGACCGGATGCTGGCCGACCGCCCGACGCTTGGGGACACAGATCTGGTGATCCTCTGGGGCGGTGCCAATGATGTCTTCACCCAGGCCGGGGCGGTGGGCGGTGGCCTGATCGGGACCCAGGACGCGGCGGCCAACATGGCGCAGGCCGCGACCGAACTGGTGGGGCTTGTCGACCGGGTCAAGGCGGCCGGGGCAGACTCGGTGATCGTGGTCACCATCCCCGACATCGGCGCGACGCCATTCGGACTGTCCCAGGGACCGCAGGGCGCGGCGTTGCAAACCGCGCTGGCGGATGCCTACAACGCCACGCTGCTGGCCACGATCGGGGACAAGGTCGTTGTCGTGGACGCGCAGAAACTGCTGGGGGCGGTGCAGGCTGACCCGGTCCGCTATGGCTTTACAGCGCCCGATGCCGGAACTGTCCCCGCCTGTCCCGACAGCGCCATCGGGTGTGTGCAGGGTGTCAATGCCAGCGCCGACAGCGAAGACAGGGTGTTCGCCGACGGCGTCCACCCGACCACATCGGCACACCGGATCTTCGGCCAGGCCGCCTTTGCCGGGCTACAGGCGGCGACCCAGACCGGGACGATTTCAGTTGCCACCATGACAGCGCTGCGCCAGCACGGGTTGTCGATCGAAAACCGGATGAATCCGACCGTCTTGCGCACCACGGATGAAAACGGCAATCCACGCCGTCGCGAGGTGGGCGAGGTCGATGTCTATGCCAGCCTTGATGTTGGCGCGTTCGAAGCGGACGCCCAGCAGGTGTCGCCCGGGCTCGAAGGATCGACGCGCGTCCTCAAGGCCGGGGCGGATATAGCGGTTGCGCCAAATGCCACCATCGGAGCGGGGATCAGCCTTGACCACGGCGAAGTGGATTTCGACAATGATGCCGGCGGGTTCGAGAGCGACCTGATCATCGGCGTGGCCTTTGGCCAGATCGCGCTGTCCCCGAAATACTATCTGAACGCGGCGTTTGGCGGTGGCGCGGTCGATGTCGATGACATCACGCGCAGCTTCAGGCTGGGTCCGGCGACCGAACGCTATACCGCCGACACCGAAGGTGACTACCGCTTTGCCCGGATCGGCGGCGGCGCGCTTTATGCGCTGAACGATCAGGTGCGGCTCAACCCGTTTGCGCATTACACGTGGGAAAAGGTGTCCATCGACGGCTTTACCGAAACCAGCGGTGCGGCCAGCCTGTCTTATGGTGACACCGAATATGAATCGAGCCGGATCACGGCGGGCCTGTCGGCGGTCTTCTCCCCGGCCAACATGACAGGTGTCATGTTCAACCTTCGCGGCTCGGTCGAGCATGATTTCAACGATGATCCGCTCAAGGTGTCTCTGGGACCTGACGCCGACACCTTGGGGAGCGTGGCGGCACCGCGCCCGGACCAGACCTGGGGGTACATTTCCGGCTCCGTGGTCAAGGACTTCGGGTCGGGCGCGTTTCTCAGCATGACAGGGGCCAGCTCTGTCGGGTTGGACGGTGCGCGCGGATATACCGGGTCCGTGACCTACAAGATGACGTTCTGATCAAGGCCGCGCGTCGCGCCTGCCCGACAAAAGGCTGCCACTGACGGGTTTTGTCTCTGGCGGATCGCGGGTCAGCGGCCCCAGCTGCGTACCGCGCCGCAATCCATGTGAACGAAGTTCGATCCGGAATACCGGCCCACGCCGCCCGCCTTGCAGGCGGCCGCGGCGCGCGCCATCTGGCTGACCGAGCGCGAGTTCAGGCGAAGGTCCGCAGCCTGACCCTTGAGGTGCAGTGAATTCTTCGCGACGCCGGAGCTTCTTGCGCGCAGCATTCGATTCGTCTTGGGGCTGCGATATCCGCTGAGCAGCATATAGGGTTCCGACACGTCCAGCATGTTATGCGCCGCCGCCATGATGTCGATCGTGCGCAGGTCGATCTGCTTTACGTCGTTGGTGCGCCAATCACGCATGAAATTGTGGACTTCGCGGATCGCGTCGTGAATGTAATCCCCCTCGATCCAGTAAATCATGTCGATCCGTTCGCCGGTGCGACCCGAATACATCTTGATCCGCCGGATGTCGCCACCGCCGCGCAGGAAGCCTGCCGCGTTTGAATAGGTGGGTGCCGAAGATATGGCCGTTGCTGCAAAGGCGGCCAGCAATCCGCGGCGTGTCATGCCGCCAGAGACCCTGTCAGTCATTGTAAAGTGCCTGTCCCGTTTTTCATTGTCCATCCGTACACGCCTTGATGCGCGCCTGCCGAATGCCGACGATATGGAGTATATTGCACATGACGAATCTCAAAAAAACCTCAAGTTCCCGAAAAACTTTCAGTTCAAGGGTTTTCGGCGAGATCCTGCTTAACCACCGCGGGGTGTGATACTTGCGCTACCCTTTCCGCGAAGACCGGTGGGGGCGATGCAGGCAAGTCGCATATCTGGCTCAAAAACGGGATCCCGCGTCTTTGTGAATGGACATGCCGGAGTGTCATAAAGACCATGCAATTAGAAACTTTTTTCCGGTGTAATGAGTATATGCAACCAAGGAGTGTGGTGAATGACCCGACTGATGATCTTGCGTGGCGTGGCCGCGATCGTGTTTGTTGCCAGCAGCCATTTCGCCGGGCAGCCCGCCGGGGCAGTGCAGATCACCGCGTATCAGCAAGCGGTTGCTGAAAACCTGTCGGAAGATGATCAGGCTGCCGCGTTTTACCGTGCCCGGGATTTCGAACCGATCTGGACCGGTGGAACCGAGGCCGATCTGAAACGTCGTACCGCGCTTCTCGAAGCGGTGAGCCTGGCGGGGCATCACGGCTTGGCGGTGGAAAAATACAACACCGATCGCCTGCTGTCGCAGATGGCGGCGGTGCGCGGTGGCTATGAGCGGGGCAGTGTCGAAGTGGCCCTGACCGAGCTGTACCTCGACTTGGCCACCGATTTGCAAACCGGCGTCATCGATACCCCGCGCCGCGTGCGCAGCGGGATCGTCCGCGAGATCCCGCACCGCGACACAGAATACTACCTGACGGGCGTGATGTCGGACAATCCGCGCGCTTTCCTGGCGTCTCTGGCGCCGAAAACGCTGGAGTATGCCCGCCTGATGCGCGCCAAGATGGAGCTTGAAGACCGCATCGCACGTGGCGGGTGGGGCGCGTCTGTCCCGTCCGGGAAATACGAACCTGGCGATACCGGGGCGGGTGTGATCGCCCTGCGTGATCGCCTGATCGCGATGGGCTACATGAAGCGGACCGTGATCGCGCAATACAACGCGACGATGACCGAAGCGGTCCGCAGGTTTCAGAGGGATCACGGGCTGACCGTGGACGGCGTTGCTGGTGGCGACACGCTGAGCCAGATCAACACCGATGCGCAGGATCGGTTGAAATCCGTGATGGTCGCGATGGAGCGCGAACGCTGGATTAACAAGCCCGACGGACTTGGCAATCGCCATGTTCTGGTCAATCTCACCGACTTCCAGGCGCGCCTTTTCGACGATGGCAAGCTGACGTTCGAAACACGGTCCGTCGTCGGGCACCAGGACCTTGACCGCCAGACCCCCGAGTTTTCGGACGTGATGGACCACATGGTCATCAACCCGACCTGGTATATTCCGCGGTCGATTATCGTCGGGGAATACCTGCCGAAACTGCGCCGCAATTCCAATGCGGTCTCGCATCTGAATATCGTTGACAGCCGGGGTCGCATCGTTGGCCGCGGGCAGAGCTTTGCCGGGTATACCGAACGCAACTTTCCATTCTCGATGCGGCAACCGCCGGGACCGCGCAACGCGCTGGGCAGCGTGAAGTTCATGTTTCCCAACAAGTACAACATCTACCTGCATGACACGCCGTCCCAAAGCCTGTTCTCGCGCGAAGTGCGGACCTTCAGCCACGGCTGTGTCCGGCTGAATGACCCGCATGATTTTGCCTATGCGCTTTTGTCGAAACAGACCGAGGACCCGGAAGCGTTTTTCCAGACCCGCTTGCGGAGCCGGGCAGAGCAACGCGTGGATCTTGAAGAGCCGGTTCCGGTCCACTTGATCTATCGCACCGCATTCACCACCGCGAAAGATGGCATCCAGTTTCGCCGCGACGTGTACGGGCGCGATGCAGCGATCTGGGATGCGCTGAGTGCGGCAGGGGTGGCGATCACGGGCATTAAAAGTTAAACCTCTGGCCAGTCAGGCCGGAGGCTCCATGTCCTTTACCATCGCAGAAATCGCCCGATCCCTTGGCCTGCGCGCCGAGGGGGACACGGAGCAGGTCGTGTCCGCCGTTGCCGAACCCGCCGGTGCGGGGGCAGACGATCTGGCCATCGCGATGAAACCCGAATTCGCAGACCAGCTGCCCGCAGGCAAGGCGCGGGCGGCGATGCTCTGGGACGGGGCGGATTGGCAGGCGATGGGGCTGTCCGCCGCGTTGCTGACGCCGCGGCCGCGTTTCGCGATGTCGGGCCTGTCGGCGATGATGGATGCCGGTGCGGGCTATGCGCCTGGCCTCCACCCCACGGCCGTGATCGATCCGACAGCGTCCCTGGGCGCAGATGTGGCGGTGGGACCGTTTGCGGTGATCGGCGCGGGGGCGGTGATCGGCAGCGGATCGGTCATTGGCGCGCATGTCTTTGTCGGGCAGGATGCACGGATCGGGCAGGGCGCGCTGCTGCATCCCGGCGTGCGGATCGGGCATGGTGTGACGATCGGCAACCGGTTCATCGCGCATTTCGGGGCAACCGTTGGCGCGGACGGGTTTTCCTTTGTCACACCGGAGCCGTCGGCGGCTGAAAATGCTCGCCAGACCCTGGGCAACCAGGGCGATGCCAGGGCACAAAGCTACGCCCGCATTCATTCGCTGGGCGGCGTCACCATCGGCGACGACGTTGAGCTGGGGGCAAACAGCAACATCGACCGGGGCACCGTGCGCGACACGGCCATCGGCAATGGCTGCAAGTTCGACAACCTCGTTCAGATCGGCCACAACGTGGTGATCGGCACGGATGGCATGATCTGCGCGCAGGTCGGGATCGCCGGATCGAGCCGCATCGGCAATAACGTGGTGTTGGGCGGCCAGACCGGGGTCAGCGACAACATCTTCATCGCAGATAACGTCATCACCGGCGGCGCCACGAAAGTGCTGTCCAACGTGCCGGCCGGGCGGGTCATGCTGGGGTATCCGGCCCTGAAGATGGACACCCAACTTGAAATCTACAAACAGCTGCGCCGCCTGCCGCGCCTGATCTCGGATGTTGCAAAGCTCAAGAAATCGGTTCCAAAGACCGGTCCGAGCGACTAAATCACGGCAAGACGTAACTTGCCTGTCGGGGGACCCCCATGACCGTGAAAGACCGGGTTATTCGCATCATCGCGGAGCAAGCCATGATTGAACCGTCCGACGTGTCGATGACCGACACGATGGGGGATCTGGGCATCGACAGCATGGCGCTGGTCGAGTGCATTTTCGCGCTGGAAGAGGAATTCGACATAGAGGTTCCCTTCAACGCCAACGAACCGGGTGCCAGCGATTTCGACATTTCCTCGGTCGCGACAGTGGTGGCGAATGTGGAAAAGCTCGTCGCGCGGCAAAAGTCGTGACCGTCGAATGAAGCGCGTGGTCATCACCGGCGCGGGCACCGTCAACGCCTTGGGGCTGAATGTGCCGGACACGCTGGGCGCGATGCGCGAGGGGCGCTGCGGCATCGGTGCCCTGTCGTTCCGGGATGTGGACCGCCTGTCGATCCAGATCGGCGCGCAGGTGCATGACTTCGACGCGGCGGCGCATTTCAACCGCCAGCAGCTCTCGCTCTATGACCGGTTCACCCAGTTCACCCTGATCGCGGCCCGCGAGGCGATGGCCCAGGCGGGGCTGGACTTCACGGGCGAGATCGCGGCGAAATCCGGCGTGGTGCTGGGAAATTCGGGCGGCGGCATGACCACGCTCGATGACAATTACCGAAGCGTCTACGAAGAAGGCAAGAACCGGGTGCATCCCTTCGTGGTGCCCAAGCTGATGAACAACGCCGCCGCGAGCCACGTGTCGATGGAGTTCAACCTCAAGGGGCCGTCCTTCACCGTGTCCACCGCCTGTGCCTCGTCCAACCATGCCATGGCGCAGGCCTTCCAGATGGTGCATGGCGGGCTCGCCCCGGTGATGATCACGGGCGGGTCGGAGTCCATGCTTTGCTTTGGCGGGGTCAAGGCGTGGGAAGGTCTGCGGGTCATGTCCCGCGATGCATGCCGCCCGTTCAGCGCCAATCGCAATGGCATGGTGCAGGGGGAAGGTGCCGGCGTTTTCGTGTTCGAGGACTACGACCACGCCTGCAAGCGCGGCGCCGAGATCCTTGCCGAAGTGGTGGGGTTCGCCATGACGTCGGACGCGGCGGACATCGTCATGCCCTCCAAGAACGGCGCGGCGCGCGCCATGCGTGGGGCGCTGGCCGATGCCCGTATCGACCTTGAAAGCGTCGGCTATATCAACGCCCACGGCACGGGAACGGCCGCCAATGACAAGACCGAATGCGCGGCTGTCGCGGATGTATTCGGGGCCCATGCCGACCGGCTGATGATCTCTTCGACCAAGTCGATGCATGGCCACTGCATCGGCGGCACCGGCGCGATCGAGCTTCTGGCCTGTATCATGGCGCTGCGCGACGGGGTGGTGGCCCCGACGATCGGCTACGAGGATCCGGACCCCGAATGCGCGCTGGACGTTGTGCCCAACGAGGCGCGCGAGGCCAGGGTCGACGTGGCCCTGTCCAACGCCTTTGCGTTTGGCGGGCTTAATGCCGTCCTGGCGTTGCGGCGGGTCTGAGGCGCCAAGCCTGTTCGAACAGGCTTGATCCGTGGTTTTCAAACCACAATCCGCAGCCGTCGAAGGTGCCGTAAACGCCTGGGCAAACCGGCACCGGTCCGCCGGGGATTTCCGGTGCGCGACATGCTGCATCCCCATTGCACTTTGGCGCCACACATGGCCATCATGCGGTCATGAACTTTGCCAGCCGCATCACTCGCTTGCCCAGTCCCTACGAGCCCGAACAAGGGGCCGACGCCGTATCAGCCGCGCCTTGGGCGGCGGGCGACGTGGCCCAACTGATCGAGGGCGCGGGCGGGTGCAGCCCTTATCTCAAGACGTTGGTGGAAAAGGAAAGCGCATGGCTGGAGAGCGCGCTGGATGATCCAGAGACCGCGTTGCAGCGCGAACATGCGCAACTCCGCGACACCGCGCCGGACGTGCTGCCGTCGCGCCTGCGGCAGGCCAAGCGCCGTGTGGCGCTGCTCACCGGGCTGGCTGACCTTTCTGCAGTGTGGTCGTTGGAGACCGTGACGGAGGCGCTGACGGAGTTTGCCGACCTTTCCGTGCATCTTGCCTTGCGCGCCACGATCAGCCACGAGATCAAGCGCGGCAAACTGCCCGGACAGACCGAGGCCGATGCTGAGCAGGCCGGCGGCATGGTGGCGCTCGCCATGGGCAAGATGGGCGCAGGTGAGCTCAACTACAGCTCGGATGTTGACCTGATCTGCCTCTTCGACGAGACCCGGTTCGATCCGGAGGATTACCACGAGGCGCGGTCGAGCCTCGTGCGTGCGACCCGCAAGATGTGCGCCATGCTAAGTGACATCACCGGCGAAGGCTATGTGTTCCGCACCGATCTGCGGCTGCGTCCCGATCCGGCGGTCACACCGGTCTGCCTCGCGATGGAGGCGGCGGAGCGATACTATGAAAGCCTTGGACGCACATGGGAACGCGCGGCCTATATAAAAGCGCGCGCCTGCGCCGGTGACATCGAGGCGGGGGCCGGGTTCCTCAAGACACTCACGCCCTTCGTCTGGCGCAAACATCTGGATTTCGCGGCGATCGAGGACGCGCATGACATGGTGCGCAAAATCCGCGATCACAAGGGGTTGGCCGGTCCGATCACCCTGCCGGGGCACAACATGAAGTTGGGGCGCGGCGGTATCCGCGAGATCGAGTTCTTCACCCAGACCCGCCAGATCATCGCCGGCGGCCGCGACCCGGATCTGCGGCTGCGCGGCACGGTGCCGGGCCTGGCGGTTCTGGCGGACAAAGGCTGGGTGCCGCAGGACGTGGCGGGGACGCTTACCGATCACTACCGCGCGCATCGCGAGGTGGAACACCGTGTCCAGATGCTTCGGGATGCGCAAACCCATGATCTGCCAAACTCCGATGGCGGGTTTGATCGGCTCGCTGCGTTCATGGGCACGGACCGCGTCAGCCTTCAACGGCAGGTCAGGGACCGGCTGGAAGAGGTTCACGCGCTCACCGAAGACTTTTTTGGCGGTGAGGCCGGCCCCAACCGGTCCGCCGAGATTCCGGACGCACTGGAAAACTCCGAAATCGTCGGTCGTTGGCCTACCTATCCCGCGCTCCGTTCCGCACGGGGCAGCGGGATTTTCGAGAGACTGCAGCCGGAAATCCTGAAACGCCTTGCCAAGACAGCCCAGCCGCAGGATGCGCTTGTGGCGTTCGACGGGTTTCTGGCGGGCCTGCCTGCCGGGGTGCAGGTGTTCGCGTTGTTCGAAGCCAACCCGCAGTTGATCGACCTCTTGATCGATATTGTCGGTGTGTCGCCGGAGCTGGCCCGCTACCTGTCGCGCAATGCTGCGGTGTTCGATGCGGTGATCGGTGGCGATTTCTTTGCCGATTGGCCGGGGCGGGACGCGCTGCAAGAGACGCTGTCGGACCTGCTTGCGCGTGAAGGCGATTACGAAAACAAGCTCAACAGTGCCCGTCGCTGGGGCAAGGAATGGCATTTCCGCATTGGCGTGCACCTGCTGCGCGGTTTGATCGGGGCCGAGGAAGCGGGCCGCCAATACGCCGATCTGGCCGATGCCTTGCTGGCGGCGCTTGCCCCGGAGGTGCAGAACGAATTCGCCCGCAAACATGGCCCCTGTCCGGGCCGTGGCGCGGTCGTGGTGGGCATGGGCAGTCTGGGATCGCAACGCCTGCATGCAAAATCCGATCTGGACCTGATCGTGATCTATGATCCCGCCGGAGCCGAGATGTCCGAGGGGCGCCGCCCGCTGGCTCCGCGCCCGTATTACGCACGGCTCACCCAGGCGATGATCACCGCCATGACCGCGCCGATGGCCGAGGGTCGGATTTACGAGATCGACATGCGCCTGCGTCCGTCGGGGAACCAGGGGCCTGTGGCGACCAGTCTGAGGTCTTTCGAAACCTACCAGAACAACGACGCATGGCTGTGGGAACATCTGGCGTTGACCCGGGCACGCTGCGTCGCCGGACCTGAGGCGTTGCGCCGTGACGTGGCCCGCGTCCAGGCAGACGTTTTGACTGCGCCGCATGACCGCGACACCGTGCTGAGCAATGTGGCCGCCATGCGCAAGCGCATTGCCGCCGCGAAGGGGAGCGGCGATCCGTGGGACCCGAAATTGGGGCAGGGGCGGCTACAGGATATCGAGCTCGTCGCGCAGGCTGCCGCCGTTCTGTCGGGCAGCCCTCTGGGGTCCGTGTCCGAGGCGCTGGCGCAGGGCGCACACTGTGGTTGGCTCTCGCAGGACGACGCCGACACGCTGGCCGACACCTACCGTCTTTGCTGGGCCTTGCAGATCGGGTCGCGGCTCATTTCCGAAACCAATCTGACACCCGAGCGGGACACCAGCGCCGCGTCGGTTTTCCTGTGCCGCATCACCGGCACCGACAGTATCGACGCGCTGTACACAGTGCTGGACCAGAAGACCACCCGCGCGGCGCAGATCATAGAGACGGCCTTGCCCGCCGCGCCACCCCAGGAGTGATCCATGCGCAAAGGTGACGCCGCCGACCCAAAGGGCCTGATCGCGGAAGCGTTCAAGATAAACGGGATCACCTACGAGGAATGCCGGTCCATCTTCCTTGACTGGGCGTTGGCGGTTCCTGTTGATACCGAAAGCGCCGCCCTGATCAAGACGCTCATGGCGCGGTATCCGCATCCGCAGCACCCGATGACGCGGGTGCTGGAGGAAGGGCTGACATCTTGCACCCCGCCGCGACGGCGCGGCGGGTGGCGCGGCCGTCGTAGTTGAAACAGGGCGTGTTCGCTGGCCAGGGTGCGTCGTGATCGTCGGCAATCACGCGACCCCTGGCCGTTTGGTCAATGCGCGTTCACGACGTGCACCGCCGGTGTCCGCTTTTGACCGGCGTGATCCGAAGGAATGACGCCAATTACCCGTTGGATGCGGCTGGTGCCGGGGTCGCGGCCGGCGAAGCTGACGAAGAGGATGGTGCGGTCTCCGCGGCTTGCTTTGCCTTGCCGCCGTTCAGAGGATCGTCCTGGCGTTGGACCGAACCTTCGAAATGGGCGCCGGACTCGATCGCGATGGTCTTGTGGATGATATCCCCTTCGACCCGCGCTGTCGCGGTCAGGCGCACTTTGAGGCCACGCACACGGCCGACAACACGGCCGTTCACCACAACATCATCAGCGATCACCTCGCCCTTGATCGTGGCGCTTTCGCCGACCGTCAGAAGATGCGCGCGGATATCCCCTTCGACAGTGCCTTCGACATTGATGTCGCCGGTTGTCTTGAGATTGCCCGTGATGTGCAGGTCGCTCGACAGGACAGAGGCCGCCGGTTTTGCCTTCGGTGCGGAAGACTTGAATTCCGTGGATTTCGACGAAGACGACGAAGTCAGACTATCTTGCGGCGCCGGGATCGGGGCACTGCTTTCGTCGGCCTTGGGGCCGGGTTCGTTGATTTTGCTTTTAGAAAACATCGTTTGCAGCCTTGATGTAGATCATGGGGTTGACGGGTTTGCCGCCGACACGGACTTCGTAGTGTAGGTGGGTGCCGGTGGAACGTCCAGTGTTCCCCATAGCAGAGATACGATCCCCGCGCGAGACTCTTTGGCCCTTCTTCACATAGAGTTTCGAGTTATGCGCATAGCGGGTTTCGATGCCGAATTCATGCTGGATCTTGACGACCCTACCATATCCTGACTGCCAGCCGGCAAAGGTGACTACCCCATCCGCCGTGGCATAGATCGGCGTCCCATGCGCCCCGGCAAAATCGGTGCCCGCGTGCAAGCGGCCCCAGCGACGCCCGAAGCCGGAGGTGAAGCGGAACGAATCCTTGATGGGCATGGCAAACGGGGCCTTCTGGGCCGCGATGCGATACAGGTTGAGCCGGTCCATCTGGTTCAGGAGGCGATTGGCGCGCTGCACCTCTTCCGAGGTGTCTTCGCCGCGTGTCGAAAAGCTCAGCGGCATCAGCGGGCCGCCCTGGCCGGAATAGCCGCTGCGCACCTGGTTCAGGATCGAGTCCGGGTTCATGCCGGCGGCTTCGAACATCTTGTCGAGCGGTTTGACCGACACGGTCATCGCCTCTTCGAGTTGCCGGAAGATCGTGTCGTTCTTTTCTTCCATCAGCTTGATCTCGGTCGCCATCTCGTCGGCGCGGATCAACGCGTCCTGCGCATCGGCCACCACCTGGTCGCGCTCCTCTGCCGTGCGCGACAGCGCGGCGGACAGGAAATCCAGCGTCTTGGTGTCCACCATTTCGCCAGAGGCGATCCCGGTTCCGGCATTCTCCATATCGCTGCGCAACGCAGCCAACTCGGTCTTGACGGCCTCGCGCGACCGGATCGCGTCGCGCAGCTTGTCCTGCACCGCTTCGAGCCCGGATTCCAGTTCGACGCTGCGGGTTTCGGAATCGAGAAGCCGGGACTGCATGACCGATACCTGTTCCAGCGCGGTGTTGAATCGCTCCTGTGCGGCCACCGCCTCGGCGGCGCGGGCGTTGCGCTCTTCGGACAGAATATTGAGCCGCATCTGGTAGGTTTCGAGATCGCGGCGGGCCTGTTCGCGGAAATTGCCGGACCCGATGGAGTCCATCAGCAGAATGGCTGTCGCGATAATGCTCCAGGCCAGGACAAGGGATGCGCCGCCGAAGGCAATGGCCTGTGTGCTGGATTTCAGTCGGATGAAGCGGGTGTCTGTATCGGACCGCAGAAACAGGCGGCGTTCCGGGAAAAAGCGTTCCAATAGGCCATGCAGTCTAATCGCAAGACGTGTCCGCACATTGATGTTCCTCTGTCCCGTCCCTTTATCACGTCTCCAAAGCCCCAACTTCGGACGTGTATTTCCATTGCGTCTAGCGAGCCATTAAGAAATTGGCAACATTTTTGGACCAGTGCATCGCGTGGCTGGGCGGCGGAACGCCGAATTGGCAGAATTTCGCCGATCTGTCTGCAGGTTACGGCACAGGCTTGAAACGGAACATCAGCGGCGCGGCGTCAGCCGGTTTCGGTCAAGGGCCAGTAAAAATCAGGAGGGAGGCCCGCATCGGCGCGTTTTTCCTCGTTGAAAGGAGGCTTCAAAGCGCCTTTGAAGTATTTTCTGACCAATGTGTGAAAGGCGTCTTTCGGGTCGTGCTCGTGGCGGCCGCACAGGAAGTGAAACCATTTCGACCCATAGGCAACATGGCTCACCTCTTCGGCGTAGATCGTCTCAAGCGCCGACACGGCACTCTGCGCGTCTGCCTTGCGGAAGATATCGATCATGCCGGGTGTCACATCCAGCCCGCGCGCTTCAAGCACCATGGGCACCACGGCAAGACGGCCCATGAAATCGCAGGCGGTGTCCTCGGCGGCCCGCCACATGCCGGCATGGGCGGGCAGATCGCCGTAAAAGCTGTCCAGCTCCTCCAGGCAATCGCACATCAGGTTGAAATGCTTCGATTCCTCGTCGGCGGCCTTGACCCAGTCATCGTAGAAACCGATCGGCATGGGCGTATCGGCAAACCGCGGGATGATGTCCCAGTGCAGATCGACGGCGTTCAGCTCGATATGTGCCACCGCGTGCAGCAGCGCGATCCGCCCCTGCGGCGTGCCGGGTTTGCGCTTCGGCACATCGCGCGGGTTTAGCAATTGTGGTGCGTCGGGCCGGGCCGGGCGCAGTGGAGGCTTGGCCTGTCCGATCGCCATCGGCGTTCCTGCTTCGCGCGCAGCAAACCAATCCGCCGCGTAGCGCCGGGATTTCGCGGTTTTCGCCCGCCCGTCCGCAGTGGTCAGGACATCCACCGCCATGTCGCAAAGGGTTGTCATGCGCCTGTTCCTGACCTGCCCGTGAGCGATGTGCAAGGCCCCGTTTTCTGCGTTTTCGGGTGCAAGTCCCGGGCGTGCAGTACGGACGGATCGGGGCGGCGCCGATCCGTCCCCGTGCATCACAACGCCTTGACGGCGTCGAGCACCTCTTCGGCATGGCCCGGCACCTTGACCTTGCGCCACGCCTTGGCGATGCGCCCTTCGGCGTCGATCAGAAAGGTTGACCGTTCGATCCCCATGAATGTCTTTCCGTACATGGATTTTTCCTTCCACACGCCGAAATCCTCGGACGCGGTGCCATGCTCGTCCGAAATCAACGGCACGGTCAGCGCCTTCTTGGCCATGAACTTCTCGTGCTTTTCCAGGCTGTCCTTGGAAATCCCGAACACCTTGACGCCAAGCTGGGAAAATTCCCCTTCCAGCGCGGTGAAAGCCTCGTTTTCCTTGGTGCAGCCGGATGTGTCGTCGCGCGGGTAGAAGAACAGCACAACAGGTGTTCCGCGCAGATCCGACAGGGTGATTTCGCCTTGATCGCCCCCCTGCACGGGCAAAGTGAAGTCGGGAGCCAGTTCCGTCGAGTCGTTCATGGAGTTATCCTTTATGTGATGTCAGATCAGAGGGTGTTATCCCTGACGCTGCGACAATAACACGAAAGGATGTCGCTTCCAGTGACCGGGACAGAGAGCTTTTCAGGCAAAACGCTGACGCGCGGGCGACGGCGGCGGGCGGCATTGTTTGTCGCGGTCGCGCTGTCACTTGTGATGGCGGTCACGGGCTGGGCGATGATCGGGCGCAGCCTGTCAGCCCCCGATTGGGTGCGCGGCATGGTCGAGCAACGGTTGGCCGAAACTCTGCCCGGTTTTGGTGTGCTTTTTGGCGATGTCCAACTGCGTCTGGAACCGGATGGGCGTACCAAGATCATCCTGCTGGATGTCGATGTGCAGACTGCCGCAGGCGCGCCCGTCGCAGTCTTGTCGGATATCGAGATCGGGTTGACGGCCTATGACCTGATCCGCCGCAAGGTGGTGCTGCGCGACCTGAGCATAAGCGGTGCCTTCGTCACCCTGACACGCAACCGGGGGGGGCAGCTGGGGCTTGCGCTGGGGGACGCGTTCGCTCTGGGCGGGATGACACCTGATGTGCCGACCCTCGTGACCCGGATCGACAAGATACTGTCAAATGACCGCCTGTCGCGTCTGCAGAGCGTGGAGGCCAACGCGCTGACCCTGCGCTTTGAGGATGCACGCGCCCGACGCGGCTGGACGGTCGATGGCGGGCGCTTGCTGCTGGAGCGGGACACCGACACGCTGCGCTTGTCGGGCGATTTCGCGCTGCTTGGCGGCGGTGCGACGGCAACGCGATTGCAGCTTGATGCCGCCTCTGCCATCGGAAGCACCGAGGTGGCGTTTGGCCTGTCGCTTGACGATATGCCGTCGCAGGACATCGCGACGCAAGGGCCTGCGCTGGCTTGGTTAGGGGCGCTGCGCGCGCCGATCTCCGGATCGCTGCGCGCCCGGATGCGGGGTGACGGCAGTCTGGGCCCGCTCAATGCGGCGCTCCAGATCGGCAGCGGGGTGGTGCAGCCCGACCCCGACACGCCGCCGGTGCCCTTCGACGCGGCGCGCAGCTATTTCACCTACGATCCCCCGCGCGCGCAGATCACCTTTACCGAGCTTTCGGTGGACAGCGAGCTGATCCGCGCCGTGGCGGACGGGCGCGCGACGCTGACCGATCTGGAAAGCGGCATCCCGTCGCAAATGCTTGGGCAGGTGCGGTTCAGCGAACTTGAGGCCGCGGCCGATACATTGTTCGAAACGCCGCTGTCGCTGGACCGAGCCGAGCTTGATTTCCGTCTCGGGCTTGACCCGTTTGAACTGGATCTGGGACGGGTCTGGATCGACGATCCACAAGTGCCGTTGCGCATGTCGGGCAAGCTGGCCACGGCCGGGGACGCCTGGTCCTATGCCCTGGACGGTCAGTTCGGTGCTTTGACGCCCGAGGCGCTGGTTCGGCTCTGGCCGACGGCTCTTGCCCCGCGCACGCGGGACTGGGTGGTCAGGAATATCGAGGGCGGGGCAATCACCAATGGCCAGTTCGCGCTGCGTTCGCAGAAGGACGAACCTCGTCCCGTCGTGTTCCTGAATGCCGCCTTCGATGGGGCGCGGGTGCGCTATGCCCGTTCCCTGCCGGTGGCCGAGCAGGGCAAGGGGACACTGACGCTGGACGCTGCGCGTTTTGCCGTGCGGGTCACAGGGGGGCGGATCATGCCAGGGCAGGGCGGCCCGATAGACATTGCCGGCACGACGCTTGTTATCCCGAACACCCGGAAGAAGCCCGCAGATGCGCAGATCACGATGGTCGGCGAAGGGCGGGTCGAGGCGCTGCTGTCCTATCTCGACAGTGATCCGATCAACCTCATGCAAAAGGCCCGGCGTCCGGTGGACCTTCTGTCGGGGCGCCTGCGCTTTGGCGGCACATTGAATTTGCCGCTGCGCAAGGGGCTGCGGCTGCCGGATATGGCATTGCGTCTGGACGGGCGCGCGACCAATGTGGCGAGCGGCCAGATCGTGCCGAACCGCGACCTGACGGCGCGGGCGCTGGACGTTTCGGTGACCAATGACCGGCTGCGCGTATCGGGCCGCGCGGCGCTGTCGGATGTGCCGTTCGAAGGCACATGGACCCTGCCGATCCCGGAACCGGGCACCCCCGCGTCTGGCAGCACGGTCGAGGGGACGGTCACCCTGTCCGACAGCGCCGCGCGCGCCTTTGGCGTGGCCTTGCCCGACGGCATGGTCAGCGGCAGCGGACCGGCCGCCTTGCGGGTCGACCTGCGCCGTGGTGCCCCGCCGGAGTTCACTCTGCGCTCGACCCTGCGCGGGATCGGAGTGTCGTTGCCCCAAATCGGCTGGCGGCTGCCACGCGGCAGCGAAGGCACCTTCCAGGTGGCTGGTGCGCTGGACCGACCGGCACGGATCGACACCCTGGCGCTTGACGCGCCGGGGCTGACCGCAGGCGGCGCGGTGCGTTTGAACGCCGATGGATCGCTTGACGCCATTGACCTGGAGCGCGTGCGGGCCGGTGGCTGGCTCGATGCGCCGGTCACGCTGCGCGGGCGCGGACCCGGTTTGCCGCCCGCCGTGCGGATCAGCGGCGGCACGGTCGATCTGCGGAACGCGCCTTTTGGCAGGGGCAACACTGGCGGCGCGGGCGGCATGGGCACAGTGCCTGTGCCACTGACGCTGGCGCTGGACGGGCTTCAGGTGTCCGACAGTATCCGACTGGCCGGATTTCGCGCCGATCTGCAATCGGGGGCCGGGCTGACCGGCAGTTTCACCGCAAGCGTCAATGGCAAGACCCCGATCACCGGGGAGACCTTGCCACAGGCCGGCGGGACCGCCTTTCGCATCCGGTCGGACGACGCGGGCAAAGTGTTCCGCGAGGCGGGTCTTCTGAAAACCGTGGCGGGGGGTGACATGACATTGGCGCTGGCCCCGGTGTCGGGTCGCCCCGGCAGCTATGACGGCGCGCTGAGTGTCACCAATGCGCGGCTGCGCAACGCGCCGGGCATTGCATCGCTTCTGGATGCGATCAGCATTGTCGGCCTTCTCGATCAGCTTGAGGGGCCGGGGATTCTCTTTACCGAGGTCGAGGCGCGGTTTCGCCTGACGCCGGATCGGCTTTATCTGACTCGGTCGAGCGCAACCGGCCCGTCGATGGGGATTTCGCTCGATGGTACCTATGATCTCGGGGCCAGCATTCTGGATTTGCAAGGCGTGCTGTCGCCGATCTTTTTTCTCAACGGCATCGGCAGCATCCTGACCCGAAAGGGGGAAGGATTGATCGGATTCAACTTTTCCCTGACGGGCCCGGCTAATCAGCCGAATGTCGGTGTGAACCCGCTATCGGCGCTGACGCCGGGCATGTTCCGCGAGATCTTCCGCAGACCGGCGCCGGTGCCGGGCGAGTAAAATCCGATCCCGGATTTTCAAAAGCGATGACCGCTTTTGTTGCGCCTTCGCCTTCGGTATGAGCTGTCGCATCCTTCTCTTCTTCGGATGACCCATGAAACTCAGCGATTTCGATTTCGACCTGCCTGACGAGCTGATCGCCACACGGCCCGCCGTGCCAAGGTCTTCGGCGCGGCTCTTGCACGCAGAGCACGGGGGGATCGCGGATCGCATCGTGCGGGATTTGCCGGATATCCTGCATCCCACCGATCGGCTGGTGCTGAACGACACCAAGGTGATCCCGGCGCGCCTTTTTGGCGTGCGGCGGCGGACCGGTGCTACCGGACCGTCCGAGGCCCGGATCGAGGTAACATTGCTTGAGCCGCAAGCGGACGGGACATGGGCCGCGCTGGTCAAGCCGCTCAAGAAACTGCGCGAGGGCGAAGACGTGGCATTCTCGTCCGACCTGACGGCGCGTCTTGAGGCGCGCCGGGACGGGCAGGCGCTGTTGCGCTTCAACCTTCATGGCGATGATTTCGACGCCGCCCTGGCCGAGGCAGGAGCGATGCCGCTGCCGCCCTATATTGCCGCGAAACGGCCCGCCGACGCGCGCGACAAGCAGGATTACCAGACCGTCTGGGCGCGCAAGTCTGGCGCAGTGGCCGCGCCCACCGCGTCCCTGCATTTCGATGCATCCTTGCTGGAGGCGTTGCAAGCCCGCGGTGTCGGTCTGAGCTTTGTCACGCTTCATGTGGGTGCCGGCACCTTTCTTCCGGTCAAGGTCGAGGACGTGACCACCCACAAGATGCACGCCGAATGGGGGCAGGTGAGCGACACCGCCGCGGCCGAGATCGCCGCGACCAAGGCTGCGGGCGGGCGCGTGATCCCGGTGGGCACAACCGCCCTGCGGCTGATCGAAAGCGCGGCGCGTGGCGGCACCATCCAGCCGTGGGAGGGGGATACGGATATCTTCATCTATCCGGGGTTCGAGTTCGCGGTGACAGACGGCTTGATGACCAATTTTCACCTGCCGAAATCAACCCTGCTGATGCTGGTCTCCGCCTTGATGGGGCATGACCGCATCAAGGACATCTATGCCCACGCCATCGCACAGCGGTACCGGTTTTTTTCCTATGGTGACAGTTCACTTCTTGTCCCGGATTCCAAACCCGGTTAGCGCCGTGTCGGGCATTGAGAATCGTGCCATTATTCGTGCCTGTGACCTCTCGCTGATCCGGTTTTGGATGAGCTGGGACGCATAACGGCGCCAGGGCGGCGACGGTCGTCAAAGGAAGTAGCATGTTGACTGTCATTCGAACCTCTTGGCCGCTTTTGCTGGGGATGCTGTTGCTGATGCTGGGCAACGGGCTGCAAGGCACATTGCTTGGTGTGCGCGGATCAAATCTCGGCTTTTCGGCGGTGCAGATGTCGATCGTCATGTCGGCCTATTTCGCCGGGTTTCTCGTCGCCTCGCGCGTGACGCCGAACATGATCCGCCGGGTCGGCCATGTGCGGGTCTTTGCCGCGCTGGGGTCGCTCGTGTCGGCGGCGCTTTTGCTGTTCCCGACCTTCCAGGACCCGATCGCATGGATCTTTGGGCGCGTGGTCATCGGCTTTTGTTTCTGCGGCGTGTACGTCACGGCGGAAAGCTGGCTCAACAATTCGACAACCAACGAAACGCGGGGCCAGTCGCTTTCGGCCTACATGATCGTTCAGATGCTGGGCATCATCATCGCGCAGGGTTTGCTGGTGGTGCCGGATCCGTCCGGATACCTGTTGTTCGTGATCCCGTCGGTGCTGGTCTCGATTTCCTTTGCGCCGATCCTGCTGTCGATCTCGCCGACCCCGGCGTTTGAAGGCACCAAACCCATGACGCTGAAAGAGTTGTTCAGCGCGTCCCCCCTGGGCTGTGTCGGGATGTTCCTGATGGGCGGCGTCTTTGCCGCGCAGTTCGGCATGGCGGCGGTCTATGCCACCGAAGCCGGATTGAGTATCGCCCAGATTCCGCTTTTTACAGCCGCGTTCTATGTCGGAGCGCTGATCTTCCAGTATCCGGTGGGATGGCTGTCGGACCGCTTCGACCGGCGTGTGCTGATCGCATTGTCGGCGCTGATCGCCGGGCTGGCCTCGCTGATGGGCATGAGCCTTGGCGGCAATTTCCAAGTCCTGCTAGCCGCGGCGTTCCTGATCGGAGGGTTGTCCAACCCGCTTTATTCGCTGCTCATCGCCTATACCAACGACTTCCTTCAACACGATGACATGGCGTCGGCATCAGCCGGGTTGTTGTTCGTGAACGGGGTCAGTGCGATCGCGGGTCCGATCATCATCGGTTACGCGATGCAGATGATGGGGCCGCCGGGATATTTCCTTTTGCTTGCTGTTTTTCTGTTCGCACTGGCGGGCTATGCCATCTACCGCATGACACAGCGTGCCGCGCCGTCGTCGGATGACATCAGCGCCTACCAGCGCGTGATGCCGACGGCATCGCCGGTGAGCGTCGAATACGCCCAGGAATGGGCCATCGAAACCGCCGAAGCCGAAGCAGAAGCGCAGGCGGCAGAGGAGGCCGGCGACATGACGGCGGATACCGCCGGGCCGCATTGATTGCCGGGCCTTGAAACGCGCGTGCGGGTTATGACGGTTGTGCAATGAAATGTGACTGTTGCCAGCGTATATCCTTGTCTAGGCTCAAAGCGACTGATGACTGACCATCTGCAAGACCGGGAGAGAGACATGGTCACGCCTGAAAAGGTATTGAGTTTCTGGTTGGACGAGGTTGGGCCAAGCGGATGGTACCGGGCGGATGATGCGCTCGACCAGGAAATCCGCGACCAATTCGAAGCGGGCTGGTCCGGCGCCATGCATGGACGCCACGCGCTGTGGCTGACCTATCCGACAGGAACACTGGCCTATATCATCCTGCTGGATCAATTCCCGCGCAACATGTTCCGTGGCAGTGGCACGGCGTTCTCGTCGGATCGCTTTGCCTTGGCAGCGGCCAAGCAGGCCATTGGCAAGAACTGGGATTTGAAGATTGACGAGCCGGCGCGGCAGTTCTTCTACCTGCCGCTGATGCATTCGGAGAACCTGTGTGATCAGGACCGCTGTGTGCGCTTGCTGATGGAACGGATGCCAGAGCACGGCGGCAGCAACCTGCTGCATGCCCGCGCGCATCGAGAGGTGATCCGAAAGTTCGGCCGCTTTCCCTACCGCAACGATGCACTGGATCGCCACTTCACCCCGATCGAACGGAGCTATGTCGATGGCGGTGGCTACGGGTCAACCGTTGAGGAATTGAAAAAGGCCAGCTAACCTTTCGCGGTATCATGACTGCCATTTCAAATCGCGCCATGACCCGACCGCCCCGCGCCCTGATGCCCGATTATCTTCGGCTGTTTGCGCTGTTCGGGATCGTCATCGTGAACGTGCAGTACATCGCGTTCTCGGTTCTGCACAACCTGACCGATCCGATTGCCGTAACCACCTCGGACGCGGTCACGCTCTGGCTGGTGAACGGTCTGGCGCTGCTCAAGACCTATGGTTTGTTCTCCTTCATGTTTGGCGTCGGTCTGGCCTTCATGATGCGGTCGGCGCAGCGCCGTGGCCTGCGGTTCGGCAAGATGTATCGCAACCGCATGATCGGGTTGCTGATTTTCGGTCTCGCGCATGGCTGCCTGTTCTTTCCGGGCGATATCCTCGTGATTTATGCCATCATGGGGTCAATTCTTTACCGGCTCCGCGATTGGGAGGCGGACCGCCTTGTCCGGCTCGGGGCCGGACTCTTGATCGCGCAAGTGGCGCTTGGCACGCCGCTTTTGCTGATGCCCTCGGACTATCCGCCGGCTTTTCTGACGCTGGAGGATCGGGTGCTGAGCGGTGACAGCTTTCGCGACGCGGCGCAGTTCCGAACCGTGGGATTCGTCTTTACATTGCCCGTGGCCCTCATCGCGCAAGGTCTTTCGGCGCTCGGCTGGTTCTGCCTTGGGCTTGCGGCGGTGAAATCCGGGATGATCGACAACCAAGGCCACCCGTTGTGGCATCGGGCGCGCCGGTGGTGCCTGCTGCCGGGGGTGGGGCTGAGCCTGCTGGGTGCGGCGATGTGGCAATGGGGCGCGACAGTTCCGGGTGCCGCGTTGGTGGTGGTGGCTGCGCCTGTGACGACCTTGGGCTATCTTGGCCTGATTGCCGCTTTGGCGCAGGCGCCGGGACCGATGATGCACCGCGTGCTGGCAGCGGGCGGATCGAGCTTGAGCATCTACCTTGGCCAGTCAATCATCCTGTCGACGGTCTTTGCGGGCTATGGTCTTGACCTTTGGGAAGAGGTCAGCCGCGCCACTGCCGTCGCCATGGCGATCGGTGTAACGGGTGTCTTGATCGGACTGCTGACGCTCTGGCGAGCATGGTTTTCGCAAGGCCCCTTCGAGCTGGTTTTGCGCAGGATTACGTATACCGGGGTACGCCCGTCGTCCGGACCCGGGTCGCACGCCTGACCCGGGCCCGTTGCTGCGTGCGTGAGATCACCTGGAGGCTGTGAAAATCTTGTTGATGTTGCCACCAAGTGCGGCGTTGAATTCGGCCTCCGATTGTTGTTTCGACAGGCCTTCGGCCAGTGCGCGCGAAAAGCTGGCAATCATTTTCGGGTTCCGCGCAAGACGGTCGCAGGCGTCGTCGGTGGTGTAGCCGCCCGACAAGGCCACGACACGCAGAACGCGGGCGTGATTGGACAGGTCGGTATACCGGCCGTCCTCGGTCGGGATCGTCAGTTTGAGCATCACGATCTTGTCGCCATCCAGTGCATCGAGATGGGCGAGGATCTCGTCGTGAAGAATATCCTCTGCCGCGGCCTTGCTGGGGCTGTTGATGTCGACCTCGGGTTCGAGGATCGGCACCAAGCCGGCATCAATGACGGACTTGGCGACTTCAAATTGCTGGGACACAATGTCCTTGATGCCCGTGGGATCCGCCGCGTGGATCACTGACCGTTCCTTGGTTCCGAATACACCCATCGGTTTTGCCTCGGCAAGAAGCGCGTCAAGTCCTGGGATCGGCTTCATGAGCTGGACGCCATTGACCTTTTCCTCGAGTCCCTTGTCGATCTTGAGAAACGGGACCACGCCGCGCTTTTGCCAGAGGTAGGTGGGGACCGGTGTGCCTTCGACCGAATCGCGCATGGTGCGTTCGAACAGGATCGCGCCCAGCACTTTCTCCGAGTTGAAATCGGGGGCTGTCATGATGCGGCAGCGCATGTCGTGGATGAGTCCGAACATCTCGGCGTCGGTGCTGTAGGCCTCTTCTTTGATGCCATAGAGGCGCAGCGCTTTCGGGGTGGAACCGCCACTCTGGTCAAGGGCTGCGATAAAGCCCGCGCCGGTTGCAATGCGGTCTGCCATAACGGTGTCGGTCATGTGGTGTTCCCAAGGTTTCTGGTCCGGTTATCCGATTTCCTAGATCAGACAAGCCATGAAAGATAGTGGATTTCCAGACGGTTAGCGCTAACCGTTTTGCGATCCTTGGGTATTTGTGGCCCCGTTGCGCCGCGGCCGGGCGTGAAGCCATATCCCGTCGCGCGCCCGTACCGTCAGATGTGCCACCGGCACAGGCGTTTTGCCCGGCAGGGGCGACAGGGCGACGGACCGCAGCATCAGGGACAGCAGCAGCGGTCCTTCGGCCATCGCAAAGCCCGCGCCCGGGCAGACGCGGGGACCCGCGCTGAACGGGATATAGGCCTCGCGGAGCGATTGGCGGGTTGCGTCGGTTTGCCATCGGGCGGGGTCGAATGCGTCCGGGTTATCCCAGAGTCGCTTATGCCGGTGCAAGTGCCAGGGACTCAGCACCAGTTGCGCACCCTTGGGGACGCTGCGTTTGCGGAAGATCTCGGCCTTGGTCGTCTCGCGCACCATCATCGGGACAGGCGGATAGAGCCGGAGAGCCTCCCGGAACACGTCGCGGCTGGTGGTCAGGCGTTTGACCTGCTTGGCCTGTGTCACGGTCTTTGCCTCGGCAGCGATGCGGTCCTGCCAGTCCGGTGCTTCGGCACAGAGGTAGAGCGCCCAGGCCAGCGCGCTGGCGCTGGTTTCGTGCCCGGCCAGGAAAAAGATCGCGACCTGGTCCACCATTTCCGCTTCGGTGAAACACGCGCCGGTTTCCGGATCGGGCGTTGTCATGATGCGGGTGGACAGGTCATCGGGTGCGGTGCCCGCCTTGATCGCCCTGTGCCGGTCGGCCACAAGCTGCCGGATCAGGCGGCGAATGGTCCGTGCGGCGCGTTTGGTGTCAGCGCGGTGAAAGCGGGGAACCCAACGGGGCAGGGGCAGGAAGGCGGCAAGGTTGAGGATCGGCTGGCTGCGTTGGTAGGCGCGGAATTCGTGAAACACTGCGCTGGCGATCTCGTCCTCTATCGGGATGGAGAACAGCGTGCGAAAGATCACATCGGCGGCGGCGTGGCTTGTGATTTCTTCGATCTCGACCTCGGCTCCGTCGCCGATCCTGTGCAGCACACGGTCGAGCATCGCGTGGCCCGCGTCCCACATGGCCGGAAGCGAGGCCGCAAGATGCCCGCGTTCAAAGGCCGGGTCGATGATACGGCGCTGGCGTTCCCATGTCGCGCCGTTGGTCAGGAACACCGCGTCACCCAGCAGCGGGCGCAGCCCTTCACCGATCCTGTTCGATTTGGGAAAGTCGCGCGGGCGGTCGCGCAGGATCATGCGCAGGAGATCGGCATCATTGGCAAGGTAGGAGCGGAAGAACGGCGTGCGAAACTCGGCCATCCACGCCGAATAGAGCCGTTCGGGCTGGGCCGAAAGGATATCGCGCCGAAACAGCGCCATGTAGCGCCAGAGCGAGACGCGGTCGGGGCGGGATCGGGGCTTTGGCGGGATCACGGAGCGGTCGAGGCGTATTTTGACACCGGCACGTCGATTCGGCTTGGCGATGGCGCGCGATGGGCATAGCGGGTGCCAAGCGTCATCGGGCCCGCGGTGATCTGGAAGTAATCGTAATCCAGCGGCTGGTCGAAGGCACAGAGATACTGGAAATGCAGTCGAAAGAACTTGCGCTTGATCTCTTGCCACAGCTCGGGCGAGAGCGAGCGCGAGAATTGCGCCGAGAAGACCAGCGGCCATTGCTTGTCCCGGGTGGCAACGCCGGAAACGCTCACCGGATCGCAGAGCGCGAAGGCGCAGCCGTCGCCGGGGGCGGTGACATCGACCCAGACGATCTCGTCCAGCTCTGACAGGAATTGCAGGTCAGCGCGAAGCTTGTGCGCATCGGGCAGGAAAGACACCATCGGAATGACATGCCCGATACTGAGAAACGCGAGCGCCGGGCGGGCCGGTCGGTCCGGCGCGTCGCGCAGGAGGTCGGCAAGGATCGAAACCGCCAGATGCGCGCCCGAGGAATGACCGACCACCAAAACCTCGTCATACTCCTGCGACAGGGCCTGGTCGACGACCGTTCGGAAGGCGTCCAGCCGTGTTTGCAACGCTGGCGGCGTGGCGCCACGGTGGCTGGCCGAGAAGGCGAAATCATTCATCAGGTAATACGCGAAAACGCGGCGATCCAATGATTTGAACCAGCGCAGGAGCAGAACCACGATGACGAAGAATGGCCCCCAATAGAGCAGCGACGCGCCCCAGTCCACGCCGGTCCCGTCCCCGGTGGCCCACAGGACTGCGGCCGAAAATACGGTGCTGAGACCCCAGCCCACCAGGTGCGCCGTCAAGAGCGCGGCAAGGAGTTGAAGAAGCAAAACGCCAATCGGGTAGAGCGCCGCAACAAGCGGGCCTTTCGGCAACGCCGCGAGTCGCCGCAGCGTGCCGGAGCCGATATATATCCAGCTGGTGCGCACCAATTGCCAATAGGTTGCGGGAATGCTGGCCGACATGCTGTCGCGGACAATGTCGGACCAGCGCAGCACCTCGATGTCGGCGTGTACGCGGCTTTCCGCGATCAGGGCAGAGACGTGCCAGCCAAAGGACTCATCGGTGTCGGAGGCCTGAACACTCAGCCCGTAGCCCGAGATCTCGGCCTGTTTTGCGCCTTCCTTGCGGTACAGCTCGCGGTACCGGCGGGCCGGAAAAGGGTCGTATCCGGGGATGTAGAACACCTTGCGGCAACGGACGGTGGTGGGCGCGGCGGACATGGCGGGCTGCTCTTGCGTTTTGTCGAGTGTAGCAGTGTCTGCAAAATGCGCCAATTTTTTGGTGAACCGCCGGGCTGCCGGTCTATGCTTCACGAGTTTCGACCCTAGATGACGTTGCAACAGAAACAGGACCGCCATGATCGACATCGTAAATGCCATCGCCGCCCTTCTGAGTATCGCGCTCGGAGCGTTCGGCTTTCTTGCCCCGCGCTATACCGCCGGCGTTCTGGACCTGCGCACGGGCGACACGACGATGGGACTGTCGGAGTTGCGCGCCTCGGCGGGCGGGATGTTCGTCGTCGTGGGCGCTGCCTGTCTTTGGCTGGACGATCCGTTCGCCTATGCGATGCTTGGCTTTGTCTATCTCGGGGCCGGCGCGGGACGGGCCCTTTCGCTGATCCTCGACCGGCCACCGTTGCCCAAGGCACATCTGTATTTCCTCTTCGAGGCGGTGTTCGCGGCTTGGCTGCTGATCGTGAACCTGTGACCCCTAGGGTCCGGACCTGGAACCGGATTTGGACGGATATACACGAATTACAGAGTTCCGATGCTGTTGGTGCTTGAAATTCGCCCCGACACACCCGATATTACTAGAGTTCTCACAAGGAACTATGGACATAAACGCGCGTGAAATAAGCGGCTCGGACCCGGGGGCGGTACCCGGCGGCTCCACCATATACCCTGTCGTTTGCAGGATCATGGGGCCGAAACAGGATCGACGAACGTGTAAAGACGTAGCTTTGTCTCGGTGAGATACCACCGTTATCGGTTCATACAGTATAGTTGCAAACGACAACAATGCTCCGGTGGCAATGGCCGCGTAAGCGGTCGGCGTTACCGATCTTTAAGCCCTGATGCCTAGCAGCGTCAGGCGGGGTTCGCAGGCACCTGGCAACAGAAGCCTGCATTTTCCTTGAGTTTGAGGCCAGAGCCGGCAAAGCCCGTTTTTATGGTCAGACGCGCGTTGCGATCGGTGAAACGGTTCACGCAATCGGTTTTACGGTCGCTTTTGCTTGACCTGACCGCGGCGCTGGGCATCTTACCAAGACATGATCTTGCGCACCCTGTTCCTCTGTCTGTTCCTGGCCCAACCGGCGCAGGCATGCCGGACCGCGCTCATCCTGGCAATGGACGTGTCGCAATCGGTTGATCCGGGGGAATTCCGACTTCAAATTGATGGTCTGGCGGCGGCGCTGCGGGATCCGGAGATCGCGGAGATTCTCGTGCGTGATCAGGTTGCGTTGAGCGTGCTCCAGTGGTCCGGCGTTGATGCGCAGGAGGTGAGCCTGGATTGGACACGGATGCGCAGCCCCACGCATGTGCAGGTTTTTGCCAATGCGGTGCAGCGTTTGGAACGCGGCTTCGTGATGTCGAACACTGCGCCAGCCGAGGCGATGCAGCGGGCATTGCAGCATTTTCAGGGTGGACCCGACTGTGACCGGCGTGTTGTGGACATGTCAGGCGACGGGACACCCAACGCGGGTGGCGAAGTGGGTCGTATCCGCCGAACAGCCGAACGGGCGGGAATCACCGTCAACGGTCTTGCGATCGAGAGTCTTGGACGGGCGATCACCAATTTTTATTTGCGCAGCGTGATTACATCTGATGGGTTCGTGGAAACGGCGCGTGGCTATCGCGACTACGCCCGCGCGATCCGGCGCAAGATCCTCAGGGAGGTCAGCACTGTCTCCGGGTAAGCGATTTCCGCGCGACCTGCGGGTTTCCGGCAGGGTGGCCTTTTGTTTTGAGTTTAATTCAATATGATCACGACAGACTCGGGGGATATGACCGCCATGACGACCGGCATCAATTATGGAAGCCTGATGCATCAGGCTATGCGGGGCTTGATCCGCTCTGTTCTGGAGGGTGTCCGGACGGGCGGCCTGCCCGGAGAGCATCACTTCTTCATCACCTTTGACACCGGGCATCCGGACGTGGAAATCGCCGACTGGCTGTCGGACCGCTATCCGGGCGAAATGACTGTGGTGATGCAGCATTGGTTCGACAATCTGGTCGTGACCGAGGATGGCTTTGCCGTGACACTCAATTTTGGCGATGCGCCGGAGCGGCTGTATATTCCCTATGACGCGATCCTGACATTCGTCGACCCGTCGGTGGAATTCGGGTTGCGATTCGAAAACACTGACGGCGGAGAGGATGCAGATACGTCCTTGGTCCCGGCGCCCAGCCAGGTTGACGACAGTGCCGACGCCTCCGCCCCGCAGGACGACGAGGACGAACAAGAAGACCCTGAACGTCAGGAAGCGGAAGTGGTCAGCCTCGATACGTTCCGTAAATAGCGCCTGCGCCAGTTTGACAATTGCCCCGCGCGGCGGTTGCCGGTAAACGGCATGCAGCTGCATACCGAGGAGATCCAGATGGCTCAGACCCGCACCGAATCCGACAGTTTCGGCCCGCTCGAGGTTCCAAACGACAAGTATTGGGGCGCGCAAACACAGCGCTCGATCATGAATTTCCCGATCGGCTGGGAAAAGCAGCCCGTGGCGATTGTCCGCGCCTTGGGCGTGATCAAGAAGGCCTGTGCGCAGGCAAACAAAACAACTGGCGATCTGGACCCGCGCCTGGCGGATGCGATCATCCAGGCGGCAGACGAGGTGATCGACGGCACGCTCGATGATAACTTCCCCCTTGTCGTGTGGCAAACAGGGTCGGGCACACAGTCGAACATGAACGCCAACGAGGTCATCGCGAACCGCGCGATTGAAATCCTGGGTGGTGTGATCGGATCGAAGGACCCGGTGCACCCGAACGACCATTGCAACATGGGCCAGTCGTCGAACGACACCTTCCCGACCGCGATGCATATCGCCGCTGCCATGATGGTGCGGGACGTGCTGTTGCCGGGGCTGGAAAAGCTGGCGGCGGGGCTCGAGCAGAAATCGGATGAATTCAAGGATATCATCAAGATCGGCCGCACCCACACGCAGGATGCCACGCCGCTGACGCTTGGGCAGGAATTTTCCGGCTATGCGCATCAGATGCGTCAGGGCATCGCGCGGGTGAAGGCGTGCTTGCCGGGGCTCCATGAGCTGGCGCAGGGGGGGACCGCTGTGGGAACCGGCCTGAATACCAAGGCGGGCTGGGGCGAGGCGGTTGCCGGCAACATGGCCGAGATCACGGGTCTGCCGTTTGTCACCGCGCCGAACAAGTTCGAGGCGCTGGCTGCGCATGACGCGATGGTGTTCATGTCTGGCGCTTTGGCGACGGTGGCGGGCTCGTGCTACAAGATCGCCAACGACATCCGCTTCCTGGGGTCCGGCCCGCGCTCGGGTCTGGGAGAATTGATCCTGCCGGAAAACGAGCCAGGCAGTTCGATCATGCCGGGCAAGGTCAACCCGACGCAGGCCGAGGCGCTCACGCAGGTCGCGGCTCATGTGATGGGCAATGATGCGGCGATCAAGTTCGCAGGCTCACAGGGGCATTTCGAACTCAATGTCTACAATCCGATGATGAGCTATAACCTGCTGCAATCCATGCAACTTTTGGGCGATGCTGCGGACAGTTTCACCGAGCGGATGCTGATGGGTATCGAGGCGAACGCTCCGCGGATCGAGAAACTGATGACGGAATCGCTGATGCTGGTCACCGCACTTGCGCCAACGATCGGGTATGACAACGCGACAAAGGTGGCCAAGACGGCGCACAAGAACGGCACGACGCTCAAGCAAGAGGCGATCGCGCTGGGCTTCGTCGATGCCGAAACCTTTGACCGCGTGGTGCGGCCCGAAGACATGATCGGTCCGAAGGGGTAAGCGGCGAAGCCGTTTCGAAACGGCTTTTTCAAGCGCGTTCGAACGCGCTTGGCCGCGCGGTTTGGAAATTGCGCGCGAAAGGCCGTTCGAAGCGGCCTTGCCATCGTGCCAGAGCGACGTAATTTACCCACATGAGCAATGTTGCAAATCTGAACCGGTTCAGGAAATCCAAGGCGCGCCAAGACAAGAAGGCGCGCGCGCAGGAAAACGCCGTGACACATGGGCGCACGAAGGCGCAGAAATCACTGGACACCGCAAAGATGGACAAGATGGCGCGCGACCTGGATGGTAAATCCAGACCATGAGCGGCCGTCCGGTGAAGCGGTCATTGACGCTGCGCGGACATCGCACAAGCGTGTCGCTCGAGGATGCCTTCTGGAAAGCCTTTCGGGACATCGCGCGGGAAAAGAACACGCCGATCAATGCGTTGGCGGCGGAGATTGACGAAAACCGAAGCATGGATGTGGGCCTTGCCTCGGCCATTCGGGTTTTTGTTCTGGAATTTTACCGGCGCGGTTGAGCCAATTCCGGAATGCGGCACAGGTCCGAACGTTGCCCCCGGGGTCTTGCTATCGGATCACGTTGTGCTCTGGCCCATACGGAAAGCCGGTCAAGTTGTCGGCGCCGTCTTCGGTGACCACCAGAATGTCGTGCTCGCGGTACCCGCCCGCGCCGGGCGTGCCTTCGGGACGCCAGAGCATCGGCTCGATTGAGACAACCATGCCCGCCTCCAGCACCGTGTCGATATCCTCGCGCAGCTCCAAGCCTGCTTCGCGACCATAGTAGTGGCTCAGGATGCCAAAGGAATGGCCATAGCCGAAGGACCGGTATTGCAGCAGGTTTGCGTCTGCGAACAAGCGGTTGATCTCGTCGCAGATCCGCGCGCAGGAGATGCCGGGCTTGATCAGGCTGAGGCCCAGTTCATGTGCCGCAACATTGGCCGTCCAGATGCGCAGGCTATCGGCATCGGGCTCGCCGAGAAAGAGCGTGCGTTCCAGAGCGGTGTAATAGCCCGAGATCATTGGAAAGGTGTTGAGGCTCAGGATGTCGCCCATCTCCAACGCGCGGGTGGTCACGGGGTTATGGGCGCCGTCTGTGTTCAGCCCGGACTGGAACCAGGCCCAGGTGTCGCGAAGCTCGCTGTCTGGAAAGCGTTGGACAATCTCATGCTCCATCGCGTCGCGCCCGGCCATGGCGATGTCAATCTCGCGGGCACCGGGTTTGATGGCGTCCCGGATGGCATGGCCGCCGACATCGGCCACGCGGGCGCCTTCGCGGATGAGCGCGATTTCGGCGGGCGATTTGACCATGCGGGACTGCATCGTGTCAGGTGCGATGTCGATGAGCGTGGCATCGGCGAGAAAGCTGTCCAGCGTGTTGCGGGCCGCGAGGGTCAGGTGATCGCCTTCAACCCCGAGGCGGCGCCCTTTGTCCACAAGCGCCGCGACCGCGCGCCAGAAGTTGTCGCGCTCCCAGTCTGTATAGATGACGTTGTCGCAATGGCTGCGCCGCCACGGCTGGCCGCCGTCGATATTGGCGGACACGGTGGTGCAGGTGTCATGCGTCACGACAAGGCCGTAGGGGCGGCCGAAGCTGCAATAGAGAAACCCGGAATAATAGGCGATGTTCTGCATCGACGAGAGCAGCACCGCGTCCAGTTCGTGCCGCACCATGATCTTGCGTAGACCATCAATGCGCTGGTCGTATTCCGATTGCGCAAACGGAAGAGGGGCTTTCCCGCCGTTGTGGCATGTGAACGTCCGGGGACGGTCCAGGGTATTATCGTGCATCACAAGGTCTCCGTAATATCCGCCGGGACCTCATTCGAAACGCCCGGCATCACATCCGGGCGTTCAGGACGACAGGCTTTCGTTGAAAGCTTGATGCGGGTTTTGGCCCGACGACGCCATCGTCGGCACATCGTGGTGTCGATGGCAAAGGACGGGGCGTCTGTCAATGGGGCAGTGGTGAGAGCGGCGCCTGAGATCGCGCATCATACGCCCGTGTCTTACGCCCGTGTCAGGCCCGGCGATTGATCGCCACGGTGCCAAGCAACATGTCGGTCAGACCCTGCCCGCGTTCGGTGACGAACATCATCGCGATGGAAATCAGTTGCAGCGGGAAGATCGACATCGACACGGTATAGCCCAGCGTGTGCATGAAAGCCTGGCTGAAGTCGAAATGCTCGCCCCGGCTGTCGCGGAATTCGATCGACATGAGGCGCATGCCCCAGGTGGCTGATCCGCCGGTAATGGTTGCAACGCGGTAGGCAAAGCCCACCACGAAGAAAAGCAGCGGCAGGAACCACAGCGCGATGAACAGGGTCATCACCACGATCGGAATCACGAGCCCGAGGATCAGCGCCGCGTCGATCACCCAGGCCAGACCGCGCTTGATGGTGACGCTGTCGTAAAACTCGGGCTGGACCATCGGGTCGGGCAGGTTGGGATAGGCGTCAGAAGCATACATCGTCATGGGAACCGTTGCATTTGGGCGGGAACAGACGTGGCCCCGATATGGGGCCACCGGCGGTCTTTTCAAAGATCAAGCGTCTTCGCTTTCACGCTCTTGCTTGGCGGTGCGGGCACGCTCGTCCATGAACTGGTCGAATTCGGCCTTGTCCTTGGAGTCACGCAGGCGCTTCAGGAAGGCTTCGAAATTTTCCTGTTCTTCTTCGAGACGGCGCAGCGTTTCGGTCTTGTAGGCATCGAAAGCGGTGTTGCCGGAGGACCGCATCGCGGTGAATTTCGGCGACAGGCCGCGCGCGCGGCAGGATTTGGTGAACATGCGTTTGCTCCAGATCATATAGGCTAGGAGGGCCAGGCCGACGGGCCAGAAGAAGATGAACCCAAGGACCATTGCGGCGATCCAGGCACCTTTGCCCTTGTCGTCCAGCCACGCCTCGGCGCGGGAAAACCAGCTCATGCGGGAAGGAAGTGAAGCGGGGGCGGTCATCGTACTCATTGTCAACTCCGTTGTTTGCCTGATGTGAATGCCTTTCACATAAAAGAGATCGGAGTTGCGGTCCGATATTGCAAGCATTTATGTGAATGTTTTTCACATTTACTTACTTTACGTTTTAAAATCAGAAACTTGAGCGTTCGCCAAGTTTGGCAGGATCTTTGGATCCATCGGAAAGAGATGCCGCGGCGTGCCGGCAGCAGCCCAGACCGTGTCGAATTCGAGCAATCTCGGGTCCAGCCAGGCACGGATTGGGTTCAGGTGCCCCAACGGGGCAACGCCGCCGATGGCAAAGCCTGTCTGCGCGCGGATCAACCCCGCGTCGGCCTTGCCCAATGGCTCTGCGGCGCAGTTGGAGGCCTTGGCGGCATCGACACGATTGCCGCCCGCTGTCAGAAAAAGCACAGCATCGCCGCTTGTTTCCGCGCGAAAGATGATGGATTTGGCGATCTGGTCGATGTGGCACCCGACACTGTCCGCCGCCTCCTGCGCGGTGCGGGCCTGTCCCACCTCGCGGATATCGATCGGCAATCCGGCGGCCTCAAGGGCCGCGCGCACACGTTTCAGGCTTTTGCTCATGGCCGCGTCCTTCGTGTCATGCAGGCGTTCGCGACGTCATAGGACGTGCCGTCGGAACAGAAAAGGTAAGATTGCCCATTGTGCTATGACGGCAACTGGCCTTAATGTAACAAGCAGCCAAATCCGCGTCGCGGCGTTCTGGCGCACGAGTTTCGCTGTTTTGAGCATCGGCAGAGTGTCCTGAGTTCAAAGCAGGCTGATATGGCCCACAAGGCCTTCTATAAAAGCCTGAGGTTTTTCGAACATCAGGTTCGCAATGGACGCGGTCACTCCGGTGACATGCGTCGGAGAAGAAACGCGATGAAACGCGCGCAGGAAATGAGGTTCGAGCGACGGGGCATTTCACCCCGGCCAACCGCTGCGCACTCTGTCGCCATGACAAGTCACACCCGATCCACCCCCACGCTCATCGGCAGGCGGGCACGACGGCTGTGCATACGGAATTTATGCCAAATAAAATGCTTATCGATGCCACCCACGCGGAGGAAACCCGCGTTGTGGTGGTTGATGGAAACAAGGTCGAGGAATTCGACTTTGAATCCGAAAACAAGCGCCAGCTTGCTGGCAACATCTATCTCGCAAAAGTAACGCGGGTCGAGCCATCGCTACAGGCAGCCTTTGTCGATTACGGTGGCAATCGCCACGGCTTTCTTGCGTTTTCGGAAATCCATCCAGACTACTACCAGATCCCCGTGGCGGATCGCGAGGCGCTTCTGGAAGAAGAACGCGCTTACGCCGAAAGTCAGGCCAAGCTCGAAGAGGACGATGAAAAACCCAATTCGCGCCGCGGTCGCGGGCGGACCCGGTCGAAAGCGGCCAAGGCCGACGGAGATGACGCCGTCGCCACCAAGGAGGTGTCTGAGGATATCTCGGGGATGGAAACCATCGACCTGACAGATGACGCCGAAGAGGGCGAAGGCCTGTCGCCGATGGAAACCGTATCGGAAACGCCGATCGAAGAACCCGAGGATGAAGACAGCACCGGTCAGGATGACGCGGATGCGGGCGAAACCGCCCGCAATTCGGAAGATGACGAGGCGGAGTCCGCGACACAGCCCGCGGATCGGGACAACAACATTGAATCCGTCGCGGACGATGACACGCAAGACGATATCCGTCCGGCGCGCAAACCACGCCCCAAGCGCTACAAGATCCAGGAAGTCATCAAGGTGCGCCAGATTCTCCTGGTGCAGGTCGTCAAGGAAGAGCGCGGCAACAAGGGCGCGGCGCTGACCACCTATTTGTCGCTGGCCGGGCGGTATTGCGTTTTGATGCCGAACACCGCACGCGGTGGCGGGATCAGCCGCAAGATCACCAACGCGCCCGACCGCAAGAAGCTCAAGGAGATCGCGAATGAAATCGACGTCCCGCAGGGCGCGGGGCTGATCATTCGGACCGCCGGAGCGAAGCGCACCAAAACCGAGATCAAACGCGACTACGAATATTTGCAGCGTCTTTGGGAACAGATCCGCGAGTTGACGCTCAAATCGATCGCGCCGGCGAAGATTTACGAAGAAGGCAACCTGATCAAACGATCCATCCGCGACCTTTACAACCGCGAGATCGACGAGGTTCTGGTCGAAGGCGAACGCGGCTATCGCATCGCCAAGGACTTCATGAAGATGATCATGCCGTCCCACGCCAAGAACGTGAAACTCTATTCCGACCAGATGCCGCTGTTCGCGCGCCATCAGGTGGAATCCTACCTGTCCGGCATGTTCAACCCGACGGTGCAGCTCAAATCCGGCGGCTACATCGTGATCGGCGTGACCGAGGCGCTTGTGGCCATCGACGTGAACTCGGGCCGGGCCACAAAGGAAGGCTCGATCGAGGAAACCGCGCTGAAGACCAACCTGGAGGCCGCCGAGGAAGTGGCCCGCCAGTTGCGTCTGCGCGACCTTGCGGGCCTGATCGTGATCGATTTCATCGACATGGACGAGCGCAAGAACAACAATGCCGTCGAGAAGCGTATCAAGGACAGGCTCAAGAACGACCGCGCGCGTATCCAGGTCGGCCGGATTTCCGGTTTCGGCCTGATGGAGATGAGCCGCCAGCGTCTGCGCCCCGGCATGATCGAGGCAACGACGCAGCCATGCCCGGCCTGTCACGGCACGGGCCTGATCCGGTCGGATGACAACATGGCGTTGCAGGTGTTGCGCCAGATCGAGGAAGAAGGCGTGCGCCGCCGCTCGCGGGAAGTGCTGGTCACCTGTCCGGTGTCGATTGCCAACTTCCTCATCAACCAGAAGCGGGAACATATCGCGCAAATCGAAATGCGCTATGGCCTGTCGGTCCGCATCGAAGGTGATGTACACATGGTCAGCCCGGATTTCTCGATGGAGAAGTTCAAGACCGCGACCCGCACGGTGCCGGAAGCCTCTGACCACGTCGTGTCCGTGGATACCTCCTTGATGGACATGATCGACGAGGATGCGACCGAGGACGAAGATGCGCCCGAAGAGCAGGAAGCAGCGCCCACGCAGGAGGCGGCATCGCCCGAGGACGACGACGCCAAGCCCAAGAAGCGCCGCCGCCGGTCGCGGCGCGGTGGGCGTGGGCGCAACAAGAACCGGGATCGTCAGGATGGCGACGAGTCGGAGCAGGATGCCTCGGCTGAAGCGCAATCCGACGTGACCGAAGCGGACACGGCTGACACCCAGAATGAGGGTGACGCCGAAGCTGCAAAGGACAGCGCCAAAGAGGAGGAGGCGCCGGCCAAACCCAAGCGCACCACGCGGACGCGGTCGAGGAAACCGGCCGAGGACCAAAGCGCAGCAGAGCCCGCTTCCGAGGCGAGCGAGGATAAACCCGCTGCCGCGCCGAAGAAGGCAAGCACGCGCAAACCTGCGTCGCGTCGCAAGCAGGCTGACGCACCCGCAGAGGTGCAAGACGCCGAAGCTGTCTCCGAGACGGCAGAAGCGGCGGCCCCGAAGAAAAAGCCGACCACCCGCAGCCGCAAGAAGGCGGAACCGGCGGACAAGGTGGCCGCGGCAGCGGCTACTGCGGAAGAGACCAAGGCCAAAGCGCCAGCCAAGCGCACACGCAAGCCGACCAAGGCCGAGCAGGCAAAGAAGGCAACCGCTGAGGATGCCGCCGTGCCTGCCGAGGACATTGCACCGGTGCCCGAATTGGCGGCGCAGCCACAGCCCGCGCCCGAGCCGGAGGTCGCGGAAACGACCCAAGCGCCTGCCGTGGAGCCGGCCAAGGCCGAACCGGCAAAGGTCGAGGCCAAAGAGCCGGAACCTGCGGCGGCGGACCCGGCCAAGACAGAGCCGGAACCGGTTGCGGCCGATGCGCAACCTGCGTCCGCAGAGGACGGCAAGAAAAAGCGCCGTGGGTGGTGGTCTTTGGGCCGTTGATCAAACTGACCTGACGCTGTTCAAGCGCCCCCGTGTTCCGCACGGGGGCGTTTTGCATTCAGGCCTTGCGGATCACCCAGACCATCCCGTCTGCCTGTGCGGCACTTTCGACAAGGGTATGGCCCGCCTCGGCGCAGAAATGGGGCATGTCCACGATCGCCGCCGGGTCATCGGTCAGAATGCGCAGTTCATCCCCCGACGAAAGGGCCATCAGCCGTTTGCGTGTCTTGAGAACGGGCAGGGGGCACAACAGGCCGGTGGCATCAAGGTCATCGCTCATGCGTGTCATCTAGGCAGATGCGGCGATGCTGTCCACTGTCATGGCACGATCATGTGACGCCGCGTCGCGTGACAGGGGTGCGGGCTTGGCATATGTGGGGCGTATGATCGAATACCAAATCATTGACGCGGCGTTGTTCCCTGCGATGAGCGTGGCGCTCCTGGCCGGAGCGCTGTCTTTTCTCAGCCCGTGTGTCTTGCCGATCGTGCCGCCCTATCTGGCCTATATGTCGGGCGTCAGCGTGGCCGATATCGAAGCCGGCGGGGCCGGTCGCCGTCGCGGTGTGATCGCGGCGCTTTTCTTCGTGCTGGGTCTGTCAACGATCTTTATCCTGCTGGGCTTTACCGCCTCGGCCTTCGGGTCGATGTTCCTGCAATACCAGACCCAACTGGCACAGGCGTCGGGCGTTGTGGTGATCATTTTCGGCCTGCACTTCCTGGGCGTCTTCCGCATTCCGTTCCTTGATCAGGAAGCACGATTGGAGTCCGGACAACAGGGCGGATCAGCCTTTGGTGCCTACGTGTTGGGTCTGGCCTTTGCCTTTGGCTGGACACCCTGCATCGGGCCGCAGCTGGGGGCGATCCTGTCCATGGCGGCCTCCGAGGCGTCGGTGACACGGGGCACGATCCTGCTCGCGGTTTATGCAGCGGGGCTGGGCATCCCGTTCCTTTTGGCGGCGATGTTCCTGACGCGTGCGATGGGGCTGATGAATCGCATCAAGAAGCATATGCGCACGATCGAACTGGCGATGGGGGGGCTTTTGGTGATCGTCGGTCTCGCGCTTGTGACCGGAGCCTTCACGTCTTTTGCGTTCTGGCTGCTCGAAACATTTCCCGGATTGGCGTTGTTGGGCTAGCAAAGCGCACCCTTCGGACGGACTGATGAAAAAGTCTCGACGGGTGTTGCGCTTGGCGGGCACAAGGCGCCGCCATAGGGGTAAGATCAAGGGGGCAGCATTTTGGCCAGGTCTGGAATTCCGGTGGCAAATCTGCTGATGTCTGTCCAATCGATCGATACGGACCCAGGTAACATGATGCTCTTCCCAGGATATTGCGTGACAATGGCGCGGTACAATGCATGGCAGAACAAGCAGCTGCGTGCCGTGTTCGAAACGCTCAGCGAGGCCGAGCTTCGAAAGAACCGCAAGGCCTTTTTCGGGTCTCTGATGACGACCGCGAACCATCTTCTTTGGGGTGACACGCTCTGGATGTCGCGGCTTGACGGCGGTGCAGGCCCCGGTGTCGACGCATCAGGGCATGCCACGTTCACCCCGACCGTCGCCGTCTGGGCCGGGGAGCGGTTCAAGATGGATGCGCGCATCCTGCGGTGGGCGGACGGATTGCGTGCGGTCGACCTCAAGGGAGATCTGACCTGGTATTCGGGTACGCTCGACCGCGAGCTGTCACACCGGATTGACCTGTGTATCACGCATTTCTTCAACCATCAGACGCATCACCGCGGGCAGATCCACGCCATGCTGACTGCGGCCGGTGCCAAAGCGCCAGTGACCGATCTGATCTTCATGCCCGAGGACGGCCCATGGCTTTGAACGTGCAGGGGGCATGCGTGTCATGTGCGCGCACTCTGCCAGACAGATGTGCGGCGGGTGTCTCGGGCCGTGGCAAAAGGGTAGGAATGACATGAAGACGCCGCAAGATGTGCAGACGGCGCAAATCCGGGAGACAGTCTGAGCGAAGCACGGGCACAAGACGGTGGGAGCGAGAGGCCAGCCTCTCGCGCTCTCCGGAGTTTGATTGGCAAGATGAAGGAGCAAGACATGTTCAAGGCATTGGTGGTCCGCAAGGATGCGGAGAGCGGAAAGACATCGGCGGGTGTGGAGGAACTGACCCTCGACGCGTTGCCCGAGGCCGAGGTGACGGTCTCGGTCGAGTATTCGACTCTGAATTACAAGGACGGGCTTTGCATCGGGCCGGGCGGCGGATTGGTCCGCAGTTACCCGCATGTTCCGGGAATCGACTTCGCCGGCACTGTCGAAGCGTCGGATGACGACCGCTACACGCCAGGTGACAAGGTTGTGCTGACCGGATGGCGCGTTGGCGAGGCGCATTGGGGCGGCTACAGCCAGAAGGTACGTGCCAAGGCAGACTGGCTGGTGCCGTTGCCGGATGGGCTCGACACGCGGGCCGCGATGGCTGTGGGCACCGCCGGGTTTACCGCGATGCTGGCGGTGATGGCGTTGGAGGATCACGGGATAAAGCCGGGTCCGGTACTGGTGACCGGGGCTGCGGGCGGTGTCGGATCGGTGGCGACGGCGATCCTTGCCAATCTGGGGCACAGGGTTGCAGCCGTTACCGGTCGGCCCGAACAGTCGGATTATTTGCGGTCGCTGGGCGCGACCCAAATCGTCGCGCGCGACGAGATCAACGAGACAGTCAAGCGGCCGCTCGAGTCGGAAACCTGGGGCGGGTGCGTCGATGCGGTTGGCGGCGCGATGCTGGCCCGGTTGCTGGGGCAGATGGAGTATGGTGCGTCCGTCGCCGCGGTCGGACTTGCCGGGGGAGCGAACCTGCCAGCGACGGTGATCCCGTTTCTGCTGCGCGGGGTGAACCTGCTGGGGATCGACAGCGTCATGCAGCCTTATGACAACCGCGTGCGGGCGTGGCAGCGGATCGCCAAGGATTTGCCGATGGACACGCTTGACGCGATGGTGACGCCGGCGACCTTGGCTGATCTTCCGGATCTTGGAGCCGATATCCTCAATGGAAAGGTCAAGGGCCGGGTTGTCGTGGATGTGGCCAATAGCTGATCCGGAGCGCCGGGCCGTTTTTGCGCTTCCCGAACGACCCGGCCTCAACGAGGCCGCTCCGGGGAATTTTCCGTGGTGCGGCTTGGATCGATAGAGGGTGATTGAGACCTCTTATCAGTCCCAGAATACAATTTGAAATCCGGGTAATCGGCACGGCCATGATCCATTTGGACGCGATTGCGCAGGACGACAGCGAAATTTCCGTTTCCCCTGTTTGACAATCTGAACTGCCTTTCCGCACGTGATTTGTGTGGTCAAATCACGACACGGCATGTCGCAACCGGGTTGCACGCAAGGATCTGTGTGATACCCGTCGCGCCGCGCGGTGTCGCAAAAGCGGTATAGAGTGCCGTTCGGATTTGCATTGCGCTAGTGGTTGCGTTTACCCTTCAAGGGTCATCCGGTGTCGCAATTGCACCGATGGCAGACCGGCGGGTCACGCCCGAGGTGGAGACCATCCGCCAGCCGCTGGCATATAAGCCGGTGTTCGAAAGGGATATCGGAATAAAACGCAGGAGGGACAAATTGTTTAAACGTATCATGGTGCCCGTCGATTTGGCACATGCAGGCGAGCTGACGCGCGCTTTGCAATGTGCAGCCGATCTGGCACAACACTACAAGGCAACCATCGTCTATGTCGGTGTGACCTCGGCAACGCCGGGGTCCGTTGCGCATACGCCGGCGGAGTTTGCCCAGAAGATGACCGCTTTTGCAGACGAGCAAGGCAAGGAGTCTGGCGTCGACACCGAAAGTCTTGCGCTGACCAGCCATGATCCAAAAGTTGATCTTGACCCGACCTTGCTCAAGGCGGTGGAGGACACGGACGCGGATCTGGTCGTGATGGCAAGCCATATTCCCAATCTTGTGGATTATGTCTGGCCGTCGAATGGTGGCACCGTCGCGGCGCGAGCGAAGGTGTCCGTGATGGTGGTGCGGTAACGAAATCATCATGCGCGTTGCCCGGGCAGATGTCTGGGGGCAAGAGCTGCAAATCAAAACAGGGGGGCCGTACATGGCCGATGAAACGACAGATACTGTAGGTATCCGGGCGCCAGAGGGCGATACGGAAATCATCGAGACCGATTATCGGATCGGTCAGGACAACATTACCGCAAAAGTCGGTCCGTTTGGGCTCGATATTCACAACCCGGTCTTCTTGATCTCGGGTCTTGCGGTCGTGATGTTCGTATTCTACGCGCTGGCGCTGCCGGACCAGGCAGAAGGCGTGTTCAGCTGGCTTTTTTCGTCAGTCACTCAGGGGTTTGACTGGTTCTTCCTCGCTGCTGCAAACATCTTCGTGATCTTTTGCCTGGTGTTGATCGTGTCCCCGTTCGGGTCGGTCCGGCTGGGCGGATCGGAGGCCACGCCGGATTACGGCTATCTTGGCTGGTTCGCGATGCTGTTCGCGGCGGGCATGGGCATCGGCCTGCTGTTCTTCGGTGTGTCGGAACCGATGAGCCACTTCTCTTCGTCGCTTGGCGGCACCGCCATGGAAGGTGACGTGCGCACGGATTGGGCACCTGTCGGCGGGGCGGTCGGTGACGAAGCCGCGGCACAGCGGCTGGGCATGGCAGCGACGATCTTCCACTGGGGCTTGCACCCGTGGGCCATCTACGCGGTCGTGGCGCTGGCGCTGGCTCTGTTCTCGTACAACAAGGGTCTGCCGCTCACGCTGCGCTCTGCGTTCTACCCGCTGCTTGGCGACCGGGTTTGGGGCTGGACCGGCCACATCATCGACACGCTTGCGGTGTTTGCCACCCTGTTCGGTCTTGCAACATCGCTGGGCTTTGGTGCGGAACAAACGGCGTCGGGCCTGACGTTCCTCTTCGGCTCGGGCGACGCGGCAGACGGCACACGCGCTTTCCTCGGGATCACCTATGGCAACAGCGCGGACAGCGGCGTCGAGAACAACCCGCTTCTGCTGGTCCTGTTGATCTCGGCGATCACTGCGGTGGCGCTGGTTTCGGTGGTGCGTGGCCTTGACGGCGGTGTGAAGGTGCTGTCCGAAATCAACATGGGGCTGGCTGCACTGCTGCTGCTCTTCGTGTTCTTCGTGGGTGGCCCGATCTTCCTGATCACGCTGTTCTTTGACAGTATCTGGGCGTATTTCCAGAACCTGTTTGCCCTGAGCAATCCGTTCGGGCGCGAGGATGTGAACTTCAGCCAGGGCTGGACGTCCTTCTACTGGGCGTGGTGGATCAGCTGGTCGCCCTTCGTCGGCATGTTCATCGCCCGTGTGAGCCGGGGCCGTACGGTGCGTGAATTCCTCATTTGCGTGCTGATCATCCCGACAACGGTTTGTATCCTGTGGATGACCGTCTTCGGTGGTACGGCGCTCAACCAGGTTGTTGCCGATGGCTACACCGGGGCGCTGGATGCGCCGCTCGAACTGAAGCTGTTCCAGATGCTTGCGGAACTGCCATTGGCCACCATCACCTCTGTCATGGGTATCGTGCTCGTGATCGTGTTCTTCGTCACCTCGTCGGATTCCGGCAGCCTCGTGATCGACACGATCACCGCGGGCGGCAAGGTTGATGCGCCGGTGTCGCAGCGGGTGTTCTGGTGCATTTTCGAGGGCGCAGTGGCGATCGTGTTGTTGATTGGCGGCGGGCTTGCGTCGTTGCAGTCAGCGGTGATCTCGACGGGCCTGCCGTTCACGCTGGTGCTTCTGGTGATGTGCTACGCGATCTGGAAAGGACTCGCGAGCGAGCAACGATGACCTGACCGAAACTTTCGCATAAGGCCCCGGCGCGGCTGCGCCGGGGCCTTTTTCGTGCGCGGCCTTGACGCTGCTGGTCGCGCGCGGTTGATATGCACAGCACCGGGGTGAGGAGAGCGACATGCTGGATATGAATTTCGTACGGGCGCAGTTCCCGGCCTTTTCGGAGCCGTCGCTCCGGGGGCAGGCCTTTTTTGAAAACGCTGGCGGGTCGTATACCTGCACACAGGTGATCGACCGCCTGACGCGGTTCTACCGCGCGCGCAAGGTGCAGCCCTATGGTCCCTATGACGCGTCACGCCTTGGGGGCGAGGAAATGGACGAGGCCCGGACACGGCTGGCCGCGCTTTTGGGGGTAGAGGCCGACGAGCTGAGCTTTGGACCGTCGACGACGCAAAACACCTATGTTCTCGCCCAGGCGTTCCGGCAGTTCATGCAGCCCGGAGAAGCGATCATCGTCACCAACCAGGACCACGAGGCCAATACCGGACCATGGCGGCGTCTGGCCGATGACGGCATCGAGGTCCGAGAGTGGCGAATTGATCCGGATACCGGGCATCTCGACATCAAGGACCTTGAAAACCTGCTGGATGACAAGGTGCGCCTGGTCTGTTTTCCGCATTGCTCGAACGTGGTCGGCGAGATCAATCCGGTGCTGGAGATCACCGCGCTTTGCCATGCCGCGGGGGCGTTTGTCTGTGTTGATGGCGTCAGCTATGCACCGCACGGCTTTGCCGATGTGGGCGGGATGGGGCCCGATATCTACCTGTTTTCGAGCTACAAGACCTATGGTCCGCATCAGGGGATCATGGTGATGCGGCGTGCCTTGGGAGAGCTGTTGCCCAATCAGGCGCATTATTTCAATGCGGATACGCTCTACAAGCGCTTCACCCCGGCCGGACCTGATCATGCGCAGGTGGCGGCCTGCGCTGGCATGGTGGATTACATGGACGCTCTTGGCGCGCATCACGGCGTTGCAGCAGGCGGGGCGCATGACCTCATGCGCGATCATGAAGTGCGGTTGTTGCAGCCGTTGCTTGACGCGGTGAAGGACCGCAATTCGGTGCGGCTCATTGGCCCGGAACAGGCCACGTCGCGCGCGCCCACGGTGGCGCTGGCGCTGAACAGACCGGGCGCCGAGGTTGCGGCAGAGATGGCGAAACGCGGTATCATGTGCGGAGGCGGGGATTTCTATGCCGTGCGCGCATTGGACGCGATGGGTGTCGACATGCGGAACGGCGTGCTGCGCCTGAGCTTTGTGCATTACACGACCGAAGCCGAAGTGACCAAGGTGATCGAGGCGCTGGACGCAGTTCTTTAGAATTGGTCGCGAGCTTCTGCTATCGCGCGACTGCCTCCAACCTGTTTTCCAACCTCGTCCGGGGTGCGCAGCACCGCTGACCGGTTTGCGCGACGTGCTCCGGGTCGCCAAGCCTCGCGTGGCAGACGACCGCTTTTGGGGCAACTTGGAAACCCGGAAGAGCGGCAATTGGTTTGACCTTTGAGGTTGGGCCGTTACGTCGCGACGGACAACAGAAAAGGGCTCGGGCATGACATCACCCACATTGGTATGGTTTCGCCGCGATCTGCGGCTGAGCGATCACGCGGCTTTGACAGCCGCCGCGGCCCGCGGCGGGCCGGTGATCCCGGTCTTCCTGCGCGACGCCGTGGTGGACGGTCTGGGGGCGGCCCCGAAATGGCGGCTGGGATTGGGGGTCGAATGCCTGGCCGAGGCTTTGACCGAAAAGGGCAGCCGCCTGATCCTCCGGTCCGGGGATGCGCGCGAGGTGATCCCGGCGCTGGTCAAGGAAACCGGCGCGGGCGCGGTGTACTGGCAGCGGGCCTATGACCCGGCATCGGTGGATCGCGACAAGGACGTGAAGGCCGCATTGAAGGACGCGGGCATCGCGGCGGAAAGCTTTGCCGGACACGTGATGTTCGAGCCGTGGACCGTCGAGACCAAGCAGGGCGAATTTTACAAAGTCTATACACCGTTCTGGAAATCGGTGCGGGACCGGATCGTAAAAGAGCCGTTGGCCGCGCCGCCCGCCTTGCCCGCGCCCCAGGCATGGCCCCGTGGCGAGGTGCTGGCGGATTGGGCGCTTGGCGCAGCGATGGATCGGGGGGCCGATTTTGTCCGACCTTTCGTGCAACTGGGCGAAAAAGCCGCGCAGGCGCGACTTGGGGCTTTCATGGCGTCCAAGGTCGCCGATTACGACAGCATGCGCGACATTCCGGGCGCGGACGGCACATCGAACCTGTCAGAGAATTTGTCTCTCGGGGAAATCAGCCCATCGCAATGCTGGCACGCCGGCCAACGGGCGATGCAAGACGGCAAGGCCGGGGCCGAGACCTTTCTCAAGGAGTTGGTCTGGCGCGAGTTTGCCTATCACCTCATGTGGCACACACCGCGCATCCTGTCGGACAACTGGCGCGAGGACTGGGCGTCCTTTCCGTGGAACGAGGATGAGCGCAAGAAAGAGGTCAAGGCGTGGAAGCAGGGCCGGACGGGCGTGCGCTTTGTCGATGCCGCGATGCGCGAGATGTACGTGACCGGCCGGATGCACAATCGCGGTCGCATGATCGTGGCAAGCTATCTGACCAAACATCTGATGTGTCACTGGAAAATCGGAATGGACTGGTTCGATGACTGCCTGATTGACTGGGATCCGGCCTCCAACGCGATGGGCTGGCAGTGGTCTGCGGGATCGGGCCCGGATGCGACACCCTATTTCCGCGTTTTCAATCCGGTGACGCAGCTGGACAAGTTTGACAAGGAGCGCGACTACGTCAGCCGCTGGATCGCGGAAGAGTATGAGACCGCGCACCCGGATGCCTTGAGCTATTTCAAGGCGATCCCGCGATCCTGGTCAATGTCCCCCGATGACAGCTACCCGGATCCGATCGTCACACCGGACGAGGGGCGCAAGCGCGCCTTGTCTGCCTACGAAAACCGCGATTTCTAGGCCGCGGCTCTCGTGACGGCCGGTGTGGTGACATGACCCATATCTGCATGTTATTCGTTGCCTTTTGCGGGGCGGGCCTATGTTGCGTTAAAACTTGCCTTGCCATGGTGGCTGCGGCTAGTACCCCCCGAAATACATACAGCGGATGGCGCGCATGATCCTGAGTTCGACAGACAAACAGCCCAACCTGCCACGCTACTTCACCCAGGTGTTCGCGATGGCAGATCGTTTGCGGAAGGGGCGCGTGGATTTCATCCTGCCGGATGGCCGCAAATTTCGCGCGGATGGTGCCGAACCGGGACCGGTGGCAGAAGTGCATGTGCACAATGACGACTTGTTCGCCCGCCTGATCCGGGATGGCGATCTGGGGTTCTGCGACGCCTATCTTGAAGGGTGGTGGAGCACGCCGGACCTGCAGGCGTTCATGGATTTCGTGCATGGCGACAACAACGAGGTTTACGACAGTTTTCCCGGCAAGAACCTGTTGCAGATGTACGAAAAGCTCCGGTTCTGGTTGCAGTCCAATTCCAAGCGGCAGGCAAAACGGAACATCAGCTATCACTATGATCTGGGCAACGACTTTTACGCCCTGTGGCTCGACGATACGATGACCTACTCCTCGGCCCTGTTCGAAACGGGTCAGGAGAGCCTCGAAAAGGCGCAGACTGCCAAGTATGCCAGCATGGTGGACCAGATGGGCGCGCAGGCGGGTGATCACGTGCTCGAAATTGGATGCGGCTGGGGTGGTTTTGCCGAATATGCCGCCAGGGAACGCGGGTTGCGCGTGACCGGTCTCACTATCAGCGAGGAACAATACAAGTTCGCCGTTGATCGAATCGAGAAAGCCGGACTGTCGGACCTGGTGACCTTCAAGTTGCAGGACTATCGCGATGAGCGCGGCAAATATGATGGAATCGCATCGATCGAAATGTTCGAAGCGGTGGGACAGAGGTACTGGCCGACCTATTTCTCTTCCGTGAAGGAGTGCCTGAAACCGGGCAAGAACGCGACGCTTCAGATCATCACGGTTGAGGATGCGCGCTGGGATGTCTACAATAGGGGTGTCGATTTCATTCAGAAATACATCTTCCCCGGAGGCATGCTGCCGAGCCCGACAGTGCTGCGCGAGGAAATCGAAAGCGCCGGTCTACAGGTCGCGCGGTCGATCGAATTCGGGGAAAGCTACAGCCAGACCCTGCGACGCTGGCACGAAACCTTCAATGAAAAGTGGGATCATGTTGCCAATCTTGGCTTCGATGACCGGTTCCGCAGAATGTGGAATTTTTATCTGACCTCTTGCGCGGCGACCTTCCTTAGCGGAAACTGTGATGTAACCCAGATCACGATCACGAGACCTGTTTGACATGCCAACCGCCGCCAAAGCCATTGCAGCCCTCTGTCTGGCGGCCTTGGGGTATCTTTCTTCCGAACTGGTCAAGACACTGGTCCCGGAACTCACGAATTTCGGTCGGTTCTCGCAATACAATGCGGCGATCGGCGCAGTGATTGGCTGGATCGTCGTGGGCAAGCGCGCCGGGCGTGGCACGCGCGATGCGATTGCCAACGGCTTGACCGGCGTTGGCGCGATGATCTTCTGGGCGTTGATCCTGCATGCCAGCTATGAGATGTTCAACCTGTCGATGAAGCGCCGGTTCGATGGACCCGTCGAGGCGTTTGCCGCGATTTTCGAGGTTGGTGTCGAATACGGTGCGCTTTTGCTGAACCCGATGATGATCTCTACATTCCTGATCGGCGCGGTGCTGACAGGCTACTTTTCGGAATACGCTGCGCGGCATTGGAAATAATCGATCTTGGCCCTGTCTCTCTTTTTCTACGGCACGCTGCGTCACGTGCCTCTTCTCGAGGCCGTGCTGGGCGTTGCCCCGGGCACGCTGCATCCCCGGCTGAGCGATGCGGTCCTGCCGGATCATCGCGTGTCCTGGGTGCGCGACGAAGCCTATCCAATGATCGAGAAATCCGCCGGGGTCATGGCCCAAGGCGTGATGTTGCGGGATGTCAGCGAAGATGAGGAAGAACGGCTAAGATATTACGAAGGCGCGTTTTCCTATCATCTGAGCGATGTGCAGATCGACGTGGACGGGCAGGTGCGCAAGGCGGCCTGTTTCTACCCCATGGCCTCGAAGCAGACACGCGGCGCAGAGTGGCATCTCCGGGACTGGGTCCGCATTTGGGGGGACATGGCGGTCGGCGCGGCGCGCGACGTGATGGCCCGCCGGGCACGGTACGATGCGGAAACGGCGGCAAATTTACACCCGTTTTTGATGGCGCGGCATTGGTCGCGAATGCTGGCGCGGCGGACTGCGGCGCCCACCACGTCTCGTTTCACGCCGCAGGATGGCGATGTCGCAATCACTGCGCGGGGCGAAGGATATCGCGGTTTCTTCGAATTGGCAGAGTTCCAGTTAAATCATCGGCGCTTTGATGGCAGCCGCAGTTCCACCGTTTCGCGCGAGGCGTTCGTTGCCTATGACGCCGCGCTGGTGCTCCCTTATGATCCGAAAACCGATCACATCTTGCTGATCGAACAGTTGCGATTTGGACCCTTGTGGCGCGAGGATCCGCGCCCTTGGGTGCTGGAACCGATCGCGGGGCTGGTCGACGCGGGCGAAGACCCGGCCGATGCCGCGCGTCGAGAGGCGATGGAGGAAGCGGCTCTGACCCTTGGACAGCTTGAGCCGATGGTCGGCGTCTATGCGTCGCCCGGATACTCAACCGAATTTTTTCATTGCTTTCTCGGCGTTACAGACCTTTCTGAATTCAAGACTTCAAATGGCGGTCTGGCTTCGGAGCACGAGGATATTCGCAGTCATGTCATGCCATACGGACGCGCAATGGACTTGGTCGGCACCGGCGAAATCAACGCCGGACCGCTTGTCATGATGCTGTATTGGCTGGCGGCGGAACGCGACCGATTGCGCGCCTCGGCTTGAGTTCCCGGCACTGCACGCCTACACAATTGGAAACCAAATTTGACGGGGGCACCATGCGATTTGCGGGCGAATTGGCCGAGGCTGTCGGCAACACTCCATTGATCAAGCTGCGCAAGGCGAGCGAGCTGACGGGATGTACCATTCTGGGAAAGGCCGAGTTCCTCAATCCGGGCCAGTCGGTCAAGGATCGCGCGGCCCTGTTCATCATCAAGGATGCCATTGAAAAGGGGCATCTGACCCCGGGTGGCACGATCGTCGAAGGCACTGCCGGAAACACCGGGATCGGGCTTGCGCTGGTGGGGGCGTCCATGGGGTTCAAGACGATCATCGTGATCCCGGAAACCCAAAGCCAGGAAAAGAAGGAGATGTTGCGGTTGGCAGGGGCGGAATTGGTCGAAGTCCCGGCGGCGCCCTACAAGAATCCGAACAACTATGTCCGCTATTCCGGGCGTCTGGCCGAAGAGATGGCGCGACGCAGCAACAAGGGTGTGATCTGGGCCAACCAGTTCGACAACGTTGCCAACCGGCAGGCGCATGTGGAAACCACTGGCCCCGAGATTTGGGAGCAGACGGATGGCAAGGTTGACGGCTTCATCTGCGCCGTGGGTTCCGGCGGCACGCTGGCAGGGGTGGCCGAGGCGCTTCAGCACAAGGGCGTGAAGATCGGGCTGGCCGATCCCATGGGGGCCGCGCTTTATTCCTATTACACCACCGGAGAGTTCAAATCCGAAGGCGGATCGATCACTGAAGGGATTGGCCAAGGGCGCGTCACAGCCAACCTCGAAGGCTTCAAACCCGATGTCGCCTACCAAATCCGCGATGAAGAAGCGCTGCCCATCGTGTTCGATCTGTTGTCCGAAGAGGGGCTGTGCCTTGGTGGATCGTCGGGCATCAACATCGCCGGGGCGATGCGCCTGGCCAGGGATTTGGGGCCGGGCCAAACAATCGTGACGATCCTGTGCGACTATGGCACGCGCTATCAATCCAAGCTGTTCAACCCTGATTTCCTGCGTGAAAAGGGTCTGCCGGTTCCGGATTGGATGGCCGCGGCCCCAGTGGATATTCCCACGGTTTTCGAGGACGTATGACGCGTTTCCTGGCGGCTTTCCACGCGGCACTTCTCCTGTGTCTTGTTGCCGTCGGTCCGGCTCTCGCGCAAAGCGAAGCGGTCGACTACGACTCCTGGCAGCAGGTGGCCGAACGCGCCGAAGAGACAATTGCACGCGACCGTGCCTCGACCGAGGCGCTGGAAGCGTTGCGGTCCGATCTGGCCGCGTATCGCGAGCGCCTGCTTGCTCGGCAATCGCAGGAAGATCCGCGCATTTCCACATTACGCTCGCAGCTCGACGCGCTGGGAGCACCGCTTGAAGACGGGGCAGAATCCGCGGAGATTTCAGAACGCCGCGCCGAACTTCAGTCCCGGATTGCCGAGCTCGAAGCGCCAACCCTGCGCGCCAGGGAGGCCTACAATCGCGCGGACGGGTTGATCAAGGCCGTCGACGACATGATCCGGACGCGGGAGACCGAACGCCTGCTGCAACGCAATGCCAACCCGCTTGATCCACGTCTTTGGGCCCCTGCGGTCTCAAGCTTCGTGCGCCCGTTCTACAACGTCGCCGAGGAAATAACCTCGAATTGGTCAAAAGCGACGGCGCGGCAAGTGCTGATGGATCAGCTTCCGGCGATCCTTCTGTCGGTGGGCGCCGCGCTGCTGCTTGTCTTCCGTGCGCCGAAATATATCGACCGTATGGGAAGCTGGCTTCGTCGAAAGACACGGCGCGGCACGGGCGTCTGGAGTGTGTTGCTGGGCCTGTTGCGCGTATTGCTGCCAGTGGCCGGGGCATTTCTTCTGTTCTTCGCGATCAGCCTCAGCGGCCTTCTGGGCGAAATCGGACAATCCATCGTCTTTGGCTTGCCGTCCATGTTGTTCGTGGTCCTGATTGCCCGTTGGCTTGCGGCTGAAACCTTTTCGGAAGAAGACGACGTGACCACGATCACCTTGTCCCAGCAGAGGCGGACCGAGGCGCGGTATTACGTGAATTCATTGTCCTGGCTTCTCGCGGTCAATATGCTTTTCTCCTATCTCGTGGACGTCAACGAATGGGAGATCGAAGCCCGCGCGGTCATGGGGTTCGTCGTGCACGTGCTGTGCGGCCTGATCCTGTTCCGGCTGGGCCAGATCCTGCGCAAGACAGGTACGTCCGACACCGACACAGGCGAAGAGTCGACCGATAGTGGCGCGTCGCTGACGTTCCCGTCGCGGCTGGCCCGGCTAGCCGGGCAGGCGGCGATGGTGGTTGGCGTGATCGGGCCGATCCTGTCGGCGATCGGCTATTTCAACATTGCCGAGGCGCTGATCTTTCCGACGATCCTGACACTTGGTCTGTTTGCCGTGTTACTGATCTGTCAGCGGTTCATCCAGGACGTCTACCACCTGATTACCGGCGTGCCGCTGAACGAAAGCCAGAGCCTGCTTCCCGTGCTGTCAGGCAGCCTCCTGACGGCGATTGCAGTGCCGGTCCTCGCGCTCATCTGGGGCGCACGGGTGGCCGATCTGACAGAGGTCTGGGCGCGCTTCCAGGCCGGGTTTTCGTTCGGGGCGACGCAGATTTCGCCCACGGATTTTCTGACCTTCGCGGCGGTGTTTGTCATCGGCTACGTCTTGACGCGTTTGTTGCAAGGCGGTCTGCGCGGGTCGGTGCTGCCCAAGACCCGGCTGGACAAGGGTGGGCAAACGGCCATCGTGTCGGGCACCGGCTATCTGGGGATCTTCCTGTCGGCGGTCATCGCTGTCACTGCGGCCGGGATCGACCTGACCGCGCTTGCCTTCGTGGCGGGGGCGCTGTCTGTCGGTATCGGTTTCGGTCTGCAGAACATCGTGCAAAACTTCGTGTCGGGGATCATCCTGTTGATCGAACGCCCGATTTCGGAAGGCGACTGGATCGAGGTGAACGGCCAGCATGGCACCGTGCGTGACATTTCGGTGCGTTCGACCCGGATCGAGACCTTTGACCGGACCGAAGTGATCGTACCAAACGCGGACCTGGTGTCCAATTCGGTCACCAACTACACCCGCGACAACATCCTGGGCCGCCTCGTTCTGGATGTCGGGGTCGCCTACGGGACCGATACCCGCAAGGTCGAGGAGATCCTCTACAAGATCGCCCGCAACCACGACATGGTGTTGATGAATCCCGAACCTTTCGTGCATTTCAAAGGCTTCGGCGCGGACTCGCTCGATTTCGATGTGCGGATGATCCTGCGCGACGTGACCCAGCTTTTTGTGGTGCGCACCGAGATGAACCACCTGATCACCGAAGCCTTCCGCAAGGAAGGAATCGAGATTCCCTTCGCGCAACGGGATATCTGGTTGCGCAACCCCGAAACATTGCAAGGCCGGGCGGATGCCGTATCGAGCGCGCCCCGCCGCGGCGATCGCCATGGCGATGACACACAGGACGTTCCCTCGTGACAGACTACTCTACACCGCTGTACCTTTCCGATCCTTACGCCCGCGATTGCACGGGCCACGTTGTGGCGCACACAAGCGAAGGCGGTGTCGTGTTGGATCAATCGGTGTTCTACCCGACTGGCGGTGGCCAGCCCGGTGACAATGGCTGGATCGATTGGCAGGGTCAGACAGTCGCCATCGCGACCACCGTGAAAGGCGAGGGCGGCGCAAGCGTTCTGGTTCCGTCCGAACCGGCCCGATTGCCCCCGGTCGGAACCCGTATCGACCAGAGGCTCGACTGGGACCGCCGCCACAATCACATGCGCATGCATACCGCGCTCCACCTGCTTTCCGTCGTGATTCCCCTACCGGTGACCGGCGGTCAGATCGCCACGGGGCGCGGACGTCTCGACTTCATGATGCCAGAGCCGCCGGAAGATCGCGATGCTGTCGAGGGTGCGTTGAACCGCCTGATTGATCTGGACCTTGTGGTCCGGGACAGCTGGATCAGCGAGACCGATCTGGATGCGAACCCGTCGCTGGTGAAAACCATGTCGGTGCGCCCCCCGCGCGGCAGTGGCAACGTCCGATTGGTGGCGATCGGCGACGGCGGAGACCAGGTTGATCTGCAACCCTGTGGCGGAACCCATGTTGCGCGGACTGGCGAGATCGGCCGCATCCTGCTTGGCAAGATCGAGAACAAGGGCAAGCAGAACCGCCGCGTCTCGATCTCGCTGGACAGGTGATGCATCGTCGGTTGTTCCTGCTGACCGGCGGGTTCCTGATCGCCGTGGGATTGGTTCTGCTTTTCGCGCCGCAGGCTTATGTGTCGCTCTACGCGGTGGATTACGCCGCGGGAATGGACTTTCCCGCCCGCCGCTTCGCCCCTGTCGTGCTCGCAATGGGGACCGTGTTGGTCCTGGCCCGGACCCACGCGTCAGAGCGATTTCTCCTGGATCTCAGCCTGATCGCCGCGGCTGCATTCCTCGCCGTCGCCGCCACCGGCCTTCACGCCTGGTGGACCGGCGTCGCGCGCCCGACGATCCTCGCCGCGGCTGCCGTCGAGGCCCTGTTGGCGACCGCTTTCCTTGCGGTTTGGCTGCACTTGCGAAATCGATAGGCGCGGGGGCGCGTGAAAACTGTTTTCGACCTTCAACGTCGGTCCTGCGGGGGCCGAGGCGCGCCATCCCGCATGCCACGGCCCGTTCTTGCCCTCTCGTGAACACCCGCCATGACGGGCAGCGGGCAAACCGCCCACACGCGCAAGGTGGCCGATGCAAGGGGTCCGTGTTCGAAAAAGACGGGTCTTGGCAGGCCGTCGCTCCACGCCTCTTGGACAGGTGCATCCGTCTGACGAAAAAGGCTGCGGAACCCACCGTGCGGGGCATGGCTGGGTGGAAAGTCGTGGCGCCTTGCAGGCACGGCGGTGCGCGGGCCGCGCTGGATACCTTTGTCATCGGGGCAAAACGACCGATCTGCGAAGCCCTGCGCGTGAATGTTTCGGGCGCCCTTGGCCAAGTCCGAGCAGAGCCTTGTCCCGCTTGGCCAGGTGCCGTCCGCGTCGCACAAGAGTCCCGATCCGCATAGGACAAACTCTGTGTTCAAAACTCTCAACAATCGCCTTGCATCTACCAGCGGCTTTCTTCTAAACCATGCGTCGGAGCGGTGGCCGAGTGGTCGAAGGCGCACGCCTGGAAAGTGTGTAGGCGGGAAACCGTCTCGAGGGTTCGAATCCCTTCCGCTCCGCCACCATCACCATTGCGAACCCGAGGTGAGGTCCCTAGCTGGGCCTTTTTTCTTTTTGGTTCAAAGGGGTTTAGCGAGGCCGTCCGACTTTTGGAGACTTGCCTTTCGCCCGAATTCGGTCTCCGAACGTCCCGCGTCTCTTTCCATCCGCCCCGCACCCAAGTCGAGACGGATTTGAAACTGGTTGTCTTTTCAGGCGCTTGGCGAGAATTGACTGCGCCGCAGTTGAGGCAGGATCGGCCGATATCGGTGCGAA
>Ga0102926_1000016_pt1 | contig 78952 bp, 149 predicted proteins | sample SalPonR1_A_D2_MG_FD_78173 | JGI IMG/M metagenome (GOLD analysis project Ga0102926, IMG submission 78173) | Salt pond soil microbial communities from South San Francisco under conditions of wetland restoration - Salt Pond MetaG R1_A_D2_MG | ecosystem: Environmental > Aquatic > Marine >...
ATCAACTCCCATAATCAGTCTCCTTATACGAAATATTGCTCAAGATTTTTATCGTAGACACCGCCCATGGCTTCAAGTTCGGCGATTAGAGTGGGAATATCCTTGTCTCCTTTATATTCCCAAGCCTGCTCCATGCATGCCTGCCATTTAGGGTTGTCGTCCAATTCAGGCATAAGCATGTCTTGATCCCAGCTAGGATCAGCCCGAAGGCTCACATAAAGAACAGGCTCACCACCGAGCCCATGTTCGTCCACTATGCAAAACGTGACATCTTCCATGTCCCATTCTACATTGAGAGGGAAATCGTGGACCGCCTCGTCAATCTCATCACTAGGAGGATTATACCAGTCCTGATATGGCGCTTCGATTAATTCTTTGATCAATAGACCATCCAGTTTAGCAGAATTGACTGCCATGCTCATTGTGGGACCACTGCCTCCACATTCGTTGAGCAATTCGCGGGCCTGTTTTGTGTCAAATTTCATTATAGTTCTCCTTCTTGGATTTCAATATGTTTGTCCTTGGCTCGCTGGCGTTCGCATTCAAGTTCTTCACGAATTTCCTCCGACAGCGTTGATTCATCAGTTACTTGTGTGATATCAACATTGAATTGATTTTTGATGCTTTCCGCAATCTCAGCTTGGATAGCTGCTCTTGCTTTCTGTTCTGCATCTGCACGACTCACAGTCGAGGCAACCCAGGGCGTATAGAACGTGTTCCAGGATTCACGATCCCAGCCATCTTCATCATCATAAAACGCAATATAGAGCTTAGTCATTTAGTTCTCCATGAGATAGTTGTAGAGTTCAGTGCTTGCGAGATTCTTGTGCTTGGCCTCGGCCATGATGTCCGCATAGGGCCAGAACTCGGCAATCATATCATTGCTGGCACGATGCGTATAGCGATCTGAATGTGCGCGAAGCTTGTTGCTGGCAAAGCCAGCCTCCTTGAGCACGTTGCGGTCAGGCAGCTCGTCGTCAGCCACGTCGACAAGATACTCCGCACGGCTGACCGAGTAGTGCACAACAGGACGAACACCACGCCACGATGCCACGACACGTTGAAAGTCATCACGCTGCGGGTCGATAAACTCGTTACTATGGATCCAATGGTGATGAGTATCAAACACCAATGCAAACAAGTCTTCGAGTTCGAGTATGTCGCGTATGCCGCTGCTATACTCATCATTCTCCACAGTCATCATGTTTCGCAGTTCGGGACTGAGGCGACTATAATTGTCGCGAAAGCCTTGAGCCCCACGCCGACCAGTCAAGTGAATGTTGATCTTGAAGTCCTGGAACGTGTTGCCATAGCCCATCCAACGTGCGATGTCGGCGTGATATTCGAGCTCGTCAATACTGCGGTCAACCACATCGTCACGGTCACTGCCCAACACAGTAAACTGACCAGGGTGCATACTCAGTCGCACGTCGTGCTCACGCGCAAGGTCACCTACACGGCGATACTGGCGCTCGAGGAAGTCACGGACGTCAGTTCGAGTATAAAACTCACGCCAGGGGTCAAGTGTATAGAATGGGAGTTGGTCGCTGCCGAGTCGCACCATGCGCTGTCCACGTGGCAATCCGCTCACATACTGCACTAGGTTGTAGGCAGCTTGTGTGTTGTGCTGCATAAGCGACCATAGCTTGTCGCGAGCGTCACGCTGTGTCTGACGCTGCATCCATTGGTTGGTTGTAGTAGACTCGGTAAGACGACCCTGCAACTCCTTCAACCGCTTGGCTGGGAGGGATTGGTCAGGGTGCATATATTTGCAGGCAAAGCCTACGCGCTGGATGGATTGATCAAACATACATGTATTTTACGTGGTTACGATTATGATGTCAAACGATAACGATGGTAAGCTTCAACATTTTGCTTGCCAGTTGTCCACTCAAGATTTCTTGGGTGGTAGTCAGTTTTGATATGGTTGATGTGATTCACTTGCCACATTCCCCGAGTCCATGCCTTCACAGAATCTGGAGTTTTGATCCATTCGTATTCGCTGACTCCGGGCGGGTGCGGGGTTTCAGGTTGCATAGTCTCATGAACAATGACATGGGCTTGCACTCGTTTCCTCTTGCCATTTATAGTCATGCTTAACTGCGGGTATTGGGATTTTCCGCTGACTGTGGGCGTCAATTTGAGCCACGTGCCTTCACCACCACGTTTGCTACTCCAAATATCACCAGAATGGATGTCTACGGCATATCCATGGCCGACTTCTCCATTATAGATAATTGGGGTCTTGAGCACGACCACATCGCCATTGAAAGGTGCATATCTGAATGTAATCTGTTCCATGCCACCAACATAGAACAAAATGCCTTGCTTGTCAAACAAAAAGGTGAGGATATGTCTTGAAGAACTTGGTTGCTTGGTCGCGATCCATGACCAGTTCGCGTCGATACTCTTCGCGCAGGTTGTCCCAGTCGCGCATACGCGGGCTGGTCTTGTTCTGGTTATTGGTTTGGATGCCATAACGCCAGCCCTCGTTGACTTGATTTTCGACCCAGCGATTGTGCAAGAACTTGCTCGCACGTCGCTGGATCTCCTCGTGCATTGCGTCGTCTATTTCAACGTCACAGTCATCACAATCAGGGTCATATTCTGCTGAACTTTCAATTTCAAAATCTCTTGGGTAGACATCATTCCATAGCATGACAATCTGCTCTGCTACGCTGGGATCGACATCATCATTTAAGTAGACCACATACACATATGGGTAATCGTCGTCACCTTCAAATTCATCACGTTGGCTTGTGAGTGTATCCAGGAAGTTTTCAGGCTGTGTGCTATACTCAGCGCCCAAGAACTGTTCCACAACCCGATACCAAACCTGCTTTTGTTTGGGATTGAGCTCGACGTCAGTAAGCAATCTCATATAGTGTTCACTCATTATTCGCCCTTTATCTCGTATGTAGGTGTCCCTGGTGGTGAGATTTCATCAGGCACGGATTGATTGTTGGGTGTAGGTTGTGGTTCTATTCTTGTTGTTCTGCGATATTCATATCCAGGTTGTGGAGTTGATCTCACACTCATTGAACCACTGTTGACATAAAGTCCAAACCATGCAGCCCCAGCACCGATCACCGCACTTGCAAATGCAGCTTGACTGGGTCCTGGCGCAGGCAACCCCATGAACCACATTGCAGTTTCAAAAGCTAGCCAAAAATAGAAAATAATAAACGCTCGTGGAAACATTCTCCAACGATTGAAATACTCTGGCGCAAGCCAAAGCCATCCTTCTTTGTTCACTTTTCCATCCTCGTTGATAATCATTCCGAGTCTCCTTTTCCATAGTGATATTTATGGGCGGCCATAGAAAAAGGCGAGCCTAAGCCCGCCCAATTCCGAAGTGTGTTTCTTTAACCTATTATGTGTTTGTCTGGTCTGCCTGGAAGAATGCAGTTTCAGCAACTGTTGTGCCAGTAACGTCAAGGTTTGATGTTCCTGCTGTTGCGCCAAGAGCAACGATGTCAGCCTGTAGCTGTGCAGCGAAGGTTGTGTCGCTTCCGTCGCTGTTGTAGTCATCAGTTGGGAACTCGCCTTCGTAGTAAACGTCGAAGCCGCCTGCTGCGATTGCTGAGATCATAATTGGTGTTGCGCGAAGGCTAAGTGCCTTGACAACAAGATCAACTACATCGTCTGGATCAGTTGCACTTGTGATGTCAACTGCCATTGTTACTGTTAGATGCTGAACGCTCTTGCCAACGAATGAACGTGGAAGAGTTACGTCGTATACTGGGTTAATTTTGTCTACCATTGTGGTATCTCCTTAAAATGTGTGCACTCTATTGTGCTTACATTTATTTATCATTTCAAGACAGAAATCTGCTTATTCGCCGTCTTCGTCTGCTTTGATTACCTCGATCATGGCTTTTGGATCGTTTACGAGCTCTTCCAATACTGCCTCGAGGTTGGTCACTGTGTCTGCGTCAATCATTGCATCAAGTGTTTCGCCGTCTTTGACTAGCTTACTGATCTTGACTACGACCACGCTTTCGCTGAGTTGTGCCATTGTGCTTCTCCTATGCTACATGTATTTAGCATTAAACACTAGGTTAACTCATCAAAAAGCACAACTTCATGATTATTGAGAACGTATTCTGCTGCCATGAGCTTGATATATACATAGTCGTTGCCATCTTCCAAGTAGAGCTGTATCTTGTCAGGTGCTGAGTATGAGCAACGTTTGTAGGGAGAATTTATTAGACTATTCCTAGTCATTGACGTCATTGGTGACCCTAAAGGTCGTGGCCGATTCAATGTCTTTTTCTGGCTGCTGGAACGAGGTGAGGTTGTGCCTTGTGCTGCATGGAGGTCGAAGTGTCTCACACAAGTTTCAAGACGGTTTGCACGCCAGCTTTTATCTTTGGCTTCTGCCAGGTGCTCTAATATTGATCGTGCGGTCTTGACAAAATCCTCACTGAATGGAAATTCGATCATATAACGGTAACGATCATAGTAAAGTTTTTCGCGCATGAGAATATTGCGCTCGTCCATTGTAACTTCATGATTATCGTTAATTGGGCCAGTGACAGAGTTTATAACATCTGTGTAACGTTCAACAAGTGTTAGGACAAGACTTGCATCACGGAAATAGAATAGATTATTTTGGCCACCAGTTCGTCTTTTATATTCTACCTGGGGCAAGCGATCTACATAGTTTTGTATTTCACGAAGATGCTCTACATTGCTGATAATCTTTTCCATTTTTTGGTTAAAATCATTGAGGGCGGCGCGGGCCCGCTCAGGATTGTTAATATCAATTTGACACCCACGTCTGCGTTGAGAGCCAAGTCCCTTAAATTTAGGACTGAGCTCTACTTTGTATGGAAAATTTTGAAAAAAGATCTGTCCAGACGGTAGATATTTTATGCCCGCACCCTGGACTTTTTCTCTTAATTCAGCTGAGTTCAATACTGCCATCATTTACTTTCAGAGTAATTGTCTTGCCGACATCCTCAAAAAGCATTTTACGTGCAAGTGGTTTCTTGATATGTTCGGCAATAGCCCGCTTCATTGGGCGGGCACCCATTGCTGGGTCAAAGCCCTTCTCGGAGAGCCAGGCAAGAACCCCTTTGTTCCACTTGAGCTTGATACCACGCTCTGCTGTGCTTTCTTTAAGCTCAATGAGGAACTTTTCAGCGATCTTGTCGATATTGTCCTTGCCAAGTTTGCCAAATTGCACAATAGCATCAAGACGATTTCGGAATTCAGGAGTGAAGAAACGGTTGACTGCTTCAATTCCTGCATCTGAGTTGTCTTGGCTACCAAAACCAATACGGTTCTTGGCGGCATCAACTGCGCCAACATTGCTGGTCATGATAACCAGTGCATTGCGGGCGCTGACCTTCTTGCCACTGCTTGAACTAACCATACCGTTGTCCATTAGCTGTAGCAAGACGTTGAGCACATCAGGGTGTGCTTTTTCAACCTCATCCAATAGTAAAATGCAGTTGGGGTTCTTTTCTAGTTCAGTAACCAACATGCCGTTACCAGCTTGTCCGTCACCATAACCAACATATCCTGGAGGGCTACCAATGAATCTACTCACAGTATGCTTTTCCATGAACTCGCTCATATCAAAACGAACAAGAGCCATTCCTAGAAGTTGGCTTAGTGCTTTCGCTGTTTCTGTTTTACCAACACCGGTTGGTCCGGTAAACAAGTAGTTACCCATTGGGCGTTCCTTGTCTTTTAGACCAGCTTGTGCGATATAGACAGCGTCACTTAGGGTTGTGAGTGCTTGATCTTGTCCAAATACCTGTAGCCTTAGACCTTCCTCTATGTCGACAACATCACGCTGATCTTTGTCGACTCGAGCGATAACATCAAGTGGCACTCTTGCGAGTCTGCTACATTCGCGTTCGATTGCAGCTTTGTCAATTCGAACTTCACCTATTTTAACTTCGCCCACATCTTCTCCGAGATCTACTGCATCTGGAAAGGTTCTGGCACGGGCAAAGGCGCTGTCAACAAGATCAAAAGCCTTGTCTGGAAGTCGCTTGTCATGCATAAATTGAACGGCAAGATCAACCGCTGTTTCCACAGCCTCTTTATCGATTGGCATGTTGTGGAAACTTTCATACGAAGGCATACTTGCGAGCAAGATTTCTTTTGCTTCTTGAACTGTGGGCTCAGTTACGTTAACCCGTTCAAAACGACGCTTGAGCGCAGCATCCTTCTCGATCTTTTCTTGGTATTCATCCACTGTGGTGCTACCAATGCAGCGCAGGCTTCCTTTTTGCAATGCTGGTTTGAGCAAGTTGGCAACATCCATTGCACTCTGCCCACCACTTCCGGCACCCATGATCATATGGATTTCGTCGATGAAAAGAATGCTGTCTGGTTTATCTTCAAGCTCTTGAAGAACATCCTTCATGCGCTCTTCAAAGTCGCCACGATATTTGCTACCAGCCAGTAGCATGCCAACATCAAGGCTATAGATAGTCTTGCCCATAATAGTATCAGGGACATCTTCCTCAACAATGCGTTTGGCAAGTCCTTCTGCAATTGCAGTTTTACCGACACCGGGATCACCAACCAATACAATGTTGTTCTTTTTGCGGCGGGCAAGTGTTTGGACGACGCTTTCTACTTCCCACTGTCGACCAATCAAATCATCAATATTACCTTTTTCAGCTTCATCGTTGAGATTGACTGTATATTGATCAAGTGCATTCTGTTTGCCTCGGCGAGGTTGGCCGGCATCCATGCCGTGTCCAACGGGTTCTTCCTTGATCTGATCCGCAATGGTCTCAGTGAACGATTCACGTGAAAGACCGTGCTTTTGACAGAAGTAGGCGGCATGGCTGTTCTTCTCGCTGAGAATACTCGAGAGAATGTCGTATGGATCAGCGATCTGCTTGCCTACAAAATAGGTTTGTGCAACAGCTCTCTGGAATACTCGCTCAAGAGCAACTGTCTTTTTAGCGCCACCAATGTCATCTGGCAAGCTTTCAATCTCTGTATCTAGATATGATGTCGCATCTTCTATGATGCCATCTGTTGATACATCCATATCTTCCAGTAATGCAATCACATCTGTATCAGCTAGCAGAGCAACAAGCAAGTGCTCGAGAGTCACGTATTCATGACGACGGTCGATCGCCTCTTTGAAAGCCAATTGCGCAATACGCTGTAGTTTTTCGTCAGACATTCATATACCTTTTTGTTTAATTTCCACAATGATCGTGAGATCACCACGAACTTTAGTAGCTTTGTCGAAAAAACCTGCACCGTCTATATGATATATCAATCTATCAGCGGTGGTCTCAGGAGAAATTTTTACTTTGTGTTTTATGCCGTCGAAGTTTTCAACCTCGAGCTCAGTCCCGACATTTGCTTCAAATCTATTTATTTTATGTCGGATAATGATGTTTGAATCAAGCCTCTTATACTGCTCTGCGAAAATCTCGTTCAATGTAACACGTATTCGGCGGTTTGTCGAGTGTTGGTCATGAAATTCAATCACTGATCCCGGGTAACTATATTTTGGAACCTGGAATTCTATAAGTGTGTCACAGTTACCTATGTCGATCAGTGCCACGGCATTGCATCCATACATAAGGTCCTTGAGGTTCAGTGTTACACTGGTCTCAACGATTTCTTCTCGGACCTGGCCTTTTATTATCATTTCATAGGCTATTTGTATGCGTTGGAAGTGCTCTGGATCGCCGCCTTGGTCTGGGTGGTGACGTTTGGTTTCTTGCACATATGCTCGACGAACAGCCATTTTATCGTTCGTAGGACTGATATTGAGAATACTGTATGGATTCATTAATTCAATGATGAGTTGTGCTGTTCGATTCGTCGATTAACTCGCATATAGTATTGGCGGTAACCGTCAATTTGTGCTTGCTGTTGCATAATTACACGAAGACTTTCTTGGGTATTGATCGCGATATTTTCATATCCTTCTTCGTCAACACCAAAGATTGTTGGTGCCCGTCCCTCAGCTTCCATTTCTGCAAATACTTGATCAGCATTTTCTGGTGTCACTACAACCCACTCAACTGGTCTTGCATTATATGGATCAACTTCAGGTAGATTCAAATTAGGACGCTGTATGGGTTGGCTCTGTATGACAACCGGACGGGTTGGTTCAGATATATCGCCACCCCCACAAGCAACAAGTGCAAGCAAGGGGATTGTTAATAACCATTTCATTGTTCACTCCTCGTAATTCGGATTGGCTAAATCTGGACATTCCGAATTGATCTGACTGGGAAGTGTTGCATTGAGCTCTTCTTCCGTTAGTGGTGCCCCCGCTGCGATCTCAAAACAACGACCAACTTCGTCTGTAGCATCATTGATGATATTTTCAACAAGCCCTGGTCGATTATAAGCTAGAAATCCTAGCTCATGACTTCCTAGACGATCTCTTAGTCGTGTTACGTTGTCTCGTGCATCTTGAAATTGTTCGTTTGTGCTGTTTAGTATCTCGGCCTGCAGACGAAAATCTTCTTGCAAAGATGCAATAGTTTCTTGTTGTTTGGTAATGCCTTCTTCTAACTGAGCAACGTTTGCTTCCAGTGTTGCTTTCTCACTTACAAGCTCAGCTATACGATCATCTTTAGCCTGAATCGATTGGAAGTGAAAGTAAATAGCACCTCCTATTGCTGCTATAACAGCAACAATAGCCAGTCCTTTTAAGAATCTTGGTGATAGAAAACTTAGAAAGTTAATCATTTTTTATGCCTATATGTAATGCGACCTTTTGAGAGGTCATATGGGGTAATTTCTACATCAACTTTGTCACCTAGTAGGATATTGATGTTGAACTTACGTATTTTGCCGCTGATTATGCCAAGTATTTCGTGATTGTTTTCAAGTCGAATTCGAAATGTTGCATTGGGCAAGCATTCGACCACCTCACCCTGCATGGTTAACGTTTCTTCTTTAGGCATTCAGCTTTTGCATCTCTCTAATGCGACGGAGCCAACTCTCTTCTAGTTCGTCCACTGGCTCGTCATCTGTTTCGTCGTTACTCAAATACTTTTTGCGGTATTCATAACGACTATCTACAACGTCATTGCGGAAATTTTGTTCAGTAAACTTTCTTTTATTTTTGACGTTATAAGCCCGGTATTTCCATTCGCCATCATCGCGGCTGGTGATTTGGTCTACACTATGCAGCATTTCTTCGATTTTTTCGAAGAGATTGTGGTCTCTTTGAAACTCAACGAACACCCTCCAGGTTCCATCTGCGTCTGGTGATCCGGCAACTTCCACGTCAAGATGTTCTAGATTGCCAGTTTCAATGAACGCGCCGAGATCTTTTGCGGGTTCTTCATATGTGACATCAAATGCAACCACAACTGTATCCTCCACATCACCAATTTTTGGTTTGTGTAGATCTATAGTGATTGTGCTGGATACTAGACCTTTAAGGTCTTCGTATTTCAACCCCTCAGATATCCTGTTCTTGATTCGGTTCTTCTTCATCTTCACTACGTGCATTTCTATCTACATCTAGACCCTGGTCATATGCATCTACTACATCGTCCAGATCTACTTCACCAGTCAATGCGCTGATTTTCTTGACGTTGTAATCAGTGAGCAAGTGACGTGGCATAACAATTTTGATAACCCATACATCAATCTTCTTGGTTTTGGGAACGTGTTTGTTTCGTTCTGGATCCATAATGAGATCGTTTGGGCGTTTAATCTTTACATTATCTGTCAACGTATCTTTCTGATAAAATACATAACAGCCGTGCTTGATAAGACGCAATGCTGCTTCTGGGTTTGGCATTTGCTTATAAGGATACATGAGGTAAACTTCAACCCAATATTTTGAAATAATAGGTCCTTTGATTACTTCACCCTTGATCCAATTTTCATATGCGTAAACGTGCAGATCGTCCAAAATGCCTTCGAACTCAAGCAAGACGTCTAGAGTATTGCGATTCTTTTTGACGCCACTAATAGTTGCTGCAATTTCGTTGATATCAATCATGCGGTATTCCTGTGCTTTACACTATTTATGCCGTTTCTAAAAGATCGCATATCTGCGCGATTCATGCTAGTGCTCGCTAAATATTTACGTGAACAGTTGGATTGGCGCTGCACCAACCAACAAGGGAGACATAAAAAGTGTCAAAAAGCAGAAGAAGAGCTCGTAAGGCTCAATATTTAGAACAACAGAACAATCACCAAGTGATTGATTTTAGTAGGTTCAAAAAGCGAGAGAACAGGGTAAAAATTCTACCCAAAAACCTAGCCCAAGAAGATTACCTCGCGCTTCTTGATGATCCCGGTAAAGATATTGTTTTCGCCACCGGACCTGCCGGAACAGGTAAGACCATGATCGCTGTATTGGCAGCTATTCGTGCTCTAAAGGCAGGCGAGTGCGAAAAAATTGTTGTTACTCGTCCGGCTGTTAGTGTGGATGAGCAGCACGGGTTTTTACCAGGAACTCTAGTAGAAAAGATGGCCCCTTGGACAAGGCCAATCTTTGATGTGTTTGAAGAGTATTATTCACCTAAAGAAATTGAAGCATTAATCTCTGAAAATATTATCGAAATCGCGCCGCTTGCATATATGCGAGGCCGCACGTTCAAAAACGCATGGATCCTAGCTGACGAAATGCAAAACGCAACACCCAATCAAATGAAAATGTTGTTGACACGTATTGGTGACAATAGTCGCGTCGTTGTAACAGGCGATGTAACTCAGCACGATAGGGGATTCGAATCAAATGGTTTGAGAGACATCATTTCACGTTTAGCAGACTATTCACAACGTATCGGCGCAGTTGAATTTGATCAACATGACGTTGAACGCCATCCCGCTGTAAAGGAGGTTCTCAAGATCTACGGAGACGAAAGTTAAGAAGTAGGCAAAACTACCCTGCAGATGTCCGCCCAACTGTTCACTCTTTGAATGTCGCCGCCTTCGTCATACTCCTGATTGTAAAGATGATCCATAAGAAATGTCTCGTAGCCAAGGTTGAGTCCAATTTCAGCATTGCTGGGTTTATCTTCAACCCAAAGCAAACGCCCCTTGCCACTCAATTGACGTAGTGGTTCCACTTTGCTGTCAGGATCATACATATCAGTTACAATCACATCTTCAAAGGTATCGTAGCCAAACAGGCGCTCGAGATTGATTTCTCTGATCTGTTTTGCATAGGGATCCAATCCCATCGCAGTAACAGCAATGAATCGATAACCAGCGTCCACGAGTCGCGCGACACCAGAACGAGCATCACGTAAGGGCGGAACGTCAATCATCCACGCGCTGGTATTAAAGTGATAAACCATCTTGCGGGCTTCATCTTGACTTAGGTGACTATATTCGGCTTCCTTCCAATAGCTGCCACTGCCATCATACGCGCGTTCGTGTCCATGGCTTTTCATATAGTCATGAAAATGTCCTTCCCAGTTGACCAAGACTCCGTCCACATCGGTTACAATTAGCTTTTCCAAGTGAACGCCTCCGGATCCATGAATAGATAGAGACCGTTGAGGAATGAATTAACATCATCGATGTCTAATTCTTCCAGCCTTTGTCCGCTCGCGCTTTCAACAACTTCGCGATGCTCGGGCACAATATCTTCAATCAGATTGTATTGGACGACAGTTTCCATTGACATACTCCATGTTTCCACCCGAAACACAGGCTCGGATTTCTTTTGGTTTCATAAATTGATCAGCTACCGCTGGAATCATGACCATGAACGTAAAGAAGATAAAAGCAATTGCTAGCCATTTTTCATCCATTAGTTTTCATCCTCAATCAATTTATCCCAACGAAAACTGCGCCATGCTTGTTTGTCTATGTCCCAGACACTTTGCACTTCAGGATTTTCCTTGCGAGTCTGATTACTTGGATCCTCACTACGGACAGGCATGAGATCTTCAACCAGTGTGCAATTCATTTCGCGCCGTTCACCGTTGACTTTGGTAAACACCACCTTGGCAACGCCCAGATGTAATTGCTCTAATACTCTCTTTTTTAATTCATCCATTTGGTATGCCTTGTTTTAGCTTGTGCATGATTTGTGCTTGTCCGTAAGAATCAGAATATTCTTTCCAATCAACAATTCTGTCACCGTATACTGAAATATTGATAATACTTTCCATTGAACGTGCTGAGTAAAAGACATCAAAGTCTAACATGAAGGTGTTGTTATAGTCAACAGCCCACTCTTCTAGTGTGTTGCTAGGCCACCCCGGAAAGAAAGAAATCATGGCTTGATGATCGGCATGTTTATATAGGCTATTGAACTCGATCTTTAGACTTTGAAGATTTTCACGTCCAGGCTGCTCATTTAAAATCTTTGCCCCTTGCCACTTGAGATCATATAACGTGTTAAGGCAAATGAACAACAAAACCCTGTCATCAAGATCTTTACGATGGGGTGTTAATAGGACATCACAAAATTTTCTTGGACCAGTAAAACACATTAAAGAGACATTTTTGTCATTATAAAAACAGAGCCATATTCTTCTTCAAACTGTTCCCGCGGCATGGGTAGGACGGCATGATATTTACAATTGAGATCAAATCTTCGTGTGAAAGAGGACCAATCGTCTTGAATCGAATAACTGGCGGTCATCCAGGGATAGCGTATTTTATCTTCCAGCCATTCGTCGAATGGACAAGCTGGCCATAACTCAGTAATACGGTCACTCAAACGCTCACGTGGATCATTTAAAGTGTCGTGTTTGATACGTTCGATCAAACGATCCATATACAAACTTAGGCCATCACGGCCGAGCTTTTTTCGATCTGCTGCACTGAACTCAAGCTCGTAGAGATCGTCGAGCAAATCCCCTGATATTGATTGTGTTGTTTGGAATAAAACAGCAACATCTCGTTTGAGATCACTGTTGTATTCAATCGTGCAATAGGGGAAATACAGACGTTGACCGTTCATGGCCAACGTCCATAGTGTTCGATTTATTTCGTTGAAACTTGCTGTATTCTTTATTACCATTCAACCCTAAATCCACCTCGTCCAAGGGCATGTCTGGAACGGATCACGTTGTATCCAACATGAGAATCATGGGACCGTTCAATACGCGCCCTGGCTTCAAAATCGCTGACGCGAAGGCACACATATTCGTGGTTATAGCCTTCAGCGCGGCCTCGCTGATTTTGGTAGCTCAATTCCTGCAGACAAGCAGAATGGCTCATAGTCCAAGCCACCTCTCGAGCAGAATCTACGTTGTGAGACATGGCATTGTAGCCGATCATCACAAGAACAAAAACAATGCTAGAACCCATAGTATGTGCACTCCATTACAGTTGCGTCATCGTAGTTATATGCTTCAGCCTCAGCGTCAACCACATTATCATAGTAACGCACTTTGCCTTCCTTGTCAAGAACGAAACACCAAAGGTCTTCGTCAGGAAATGGACACCTGACACAATATCTTACGCGCTTTTCCATGGTGAGATCTTTATTAGAGCCGCTCGTCGAAGCCGGCCATTTTGAGCATGACCATCATTTCTTCCCATTGCTCACGTATGCCTGGATTTGCAGCTAGTGTGCTGTTTAATCGTTCGGATCGTTTCTCGAGCTGTTGAGCATTGTGTTCAGCCGTCTGCCGTTTTCGATATTCCTCTTCTGTTCTATTCATGAAGTATTTGTATTTTTCCGACATGTCAAGGAAATGGCTAACGAAATTGTCATCAACTTCGAGATCGTAACGGATATCATAATCATATGATGATATAGTTTCTGTGGGGATTTTTTGGTTACCCGACTTGCCCAAAATTTGATAATCTATATACTCCGTGCGTGGCTTGCGCATGATGCGAGTATCTATTACACGAACACCTGCATTACGTAGCTTGTCTACTTGTTTTTGTGTACGATTTTCGATTTCTCTCTGAAGATCGTATGAATATGAGGAGAAACTGCCCCCGTCAATTGCCATTAGATATTCTCCAATTCAATCATCGTTGCGCTTAGGTTGATTTCTGGGTCTGCGACTTGTGTGTGCTTGACCATGCCATTGCGAATGATGACCACAGCGGCGTCTTGTGTAGCGTCGTCATCGCCAAAAAAGTCCAAGTTGCGATAGAGAAATTTGTAAATATCATCGTAATCCTCTGGTGTCGCACTGTTACAGATCAACTGTCGTGCTTCTCGCAGCTTGTTTTCTCTGAACAGCCCGACCATTTGCAGCTTCCAGTCACTTGCTAGCTCTTCGCTGCTCTCTGGGGGCGTCAGCTTGCCATCACTGATGTTTTGTTGCACACTATTGATCGTCTTGCGCAAGTCAGGATAGGTAGCTCGCACATAGCTATCGATAGTATCCAAATCTACTTCCACGCCTTCTTCAATTAGTATCTCAGCCACCCGCGCTGTGAAGTCTGTTTGGTCCTGATTAGTGATGTGAAATTCTTGTAGTCTGCTCTTGACGGCAGGGATAATACGGTTGACGTAGTTACAGGTGAGAATGAAACGAACAATGCTGTGATATTCTTCCATGACTCCACGCAAGGCAGCTTGTCCGTTGGGGCTGATATAATCGGCCTCGTCCAGCAAAACCACCTTGTAGTCACCCCAGGGCATATTGCTTGCGAAGCGAGTGATGCGTTCGCGGATCATATCCACGCCGTTGTCGCGGCTAGCGTTGATGTATAACACATCAGCATCTTCTACGTTTAGGTCATTAATTAGCACTTTGGCAAGTGTTGTCTTGCCCGTGCCGGCACTGCCGTAAAATAGCAAGTGCGGAATGCTCTGGTCTTTAACCCATCCCTCTACAATCTTTTTTTGGCGGTCGTCTTTAAAGACATACTCGCTCAGAGTTTTGGGTCTATATTTTTCAACCCACAGTGCTGATGCTGCCATGTTTAATCCTTGTTGCGATAAGGTGCTATATGATGGTCATATAGCTGTGCCATGCGGTCCCACAGTGCACGACGTTCTTCGTCAGTGTAGCCACCGATGAATTGTATGCCTTCGAGCTCTGGGTCTTTGTCTAAACCAAATCCATGATCCCAAGTATAACACATACTTGTGATGATGTCTTCCCTTGTTTCAGGCGGACGTTTAAGATGGTATTTCATCGCTAACGCCAAGAACATCGTCATGATCAATAAGAAATAACTTTTGATCTTCGCGCATATCGTTTTCGATATTAATTCCTCGACTCCAACGACCAAACGGAACCAAAACGTATTGGTTTACGTAGAGTTCTTCCTGTTCAGGACCAATATGTGTGATTTGGAACCAACGTGGACGAACATGGTCTTCGCTGGTTTCATCCGCAGTAAGGTATACGCCTCCCAATGTTTGACGTGTTCCGCTGAGTGGTTCAATCATAAATCCGAGGACTTTGTCTTTGAGTGGTTTAATCTGTTTCATTTCCTAGCTCTTTCACATCCATACTTCCGTCATCGTATTCAATTTCAAGATAACGGGTTCCATCATCACGTGTTTTTTCTTCTTCGCGCACAACGATTGGTTGAGGATCTTCCGCTGTGGCTTCTTCTGTCTTCTTTTTGGGTGCAGTCTTTTTGGTTGCTCCGGGTGCTTCACTTAGTTTGCGCTTTTCTGGTGCGCTGGTTGTGTTTCGCACCGCACGGCTCTTGGCTTGGACAGTTTCCTTGACATTGCCACTATTGTCCAAACGATCTCCTCGAGCGTTCATTTGTATATTTCCCGGGCTCACTGCCCGTGTTTCTTCATTTTTCTTAGCCAACGCTGCCATGTCAATGACACGCCCTCTAGCTGTTTTGACTTGTTTCATTTAAGGAATTCCTTGATATTCAGATCATACTTGAGACTGTCTACTTTATGCACATCCATGAGGAACAGCACATAACTTGCGACTGAGCTGCCACGTCCGACACCCCAAATCAAGTTGTGTTCTCTCATGGTGTCTACAAAATATTTAAGCCACCTCAAAATGCCCATCATGTCGCGTGATCGAAATTCACTTAGCTCTTCTTGAACTCTTGTGATTTGCTGGGCAGTATTGCATTTACTTAGTAGATAATTTTCTAGATCAAATTGTTGATACTCGATTGGAAGATTCCAATCCGATAGATTGGCTTGAATAAACTCATCAGGAGTTTGGTCGCTTTCTTGTGACCAATTAACGATCTCATCTAGGCCATAATCTCTACAATTTTTGTTGAATCGCTCTATCCAGTGGGGTTGATCAACGACTAGTCCGTTGATTGTGTCATCCCTGTAGAGGACGTCCATCATATCCGCCTCGCTGACTACGACTTGGTGAAGCTCATTGGTCTTCATACGATCCACTGTTCTCCATCTTCATTATCTCTATCATCACGGTTTCTTTGTAATTCTGTTTCCGTATATAGATCTAATTCTGTTTCGGCAATCATGCGATCAAGTTGCTCCATTATATCCTGGCTTGCTCCGGCTCGAAATGCCTTAAGTCGTTTTGACATCAACGTCTGAAGACGCTCATCCAAAACCTGTGCTGGTGTCTTTTTTTGGGTTCGTTTTGTCATTATGATATATACTTATACTATAAAAATAACATGGAGTCAACAATGACCAAGAAAATCAAAAACTTAACGGAGAAGATCGCTAAAACTCGCCGCAAGCTTATCCAGGCCTGTCTCAAGCATGATGAAGATAAAATGATCAAGTATCAACACAAGCTTCTCAAGTTAAATTTGCGGCAGGGGCAACGTTAAACGTCGCCCTCTGCACGGTTCTCTGCACGATCAACACTAAACTTACCACCAGGGTAACGTGCCTCTAGCTTGCCCACGTTCTTCTTTACCACTTTGTCAGGATCGAGTTTAAGTGCTTGGCAAGCCATTATCCAATAGAAAATGATGTCACCCAACTCTTTTTCAAGGTGCTGATGCAGTTCTTCTGTAAACGGCTTCTCGTGCCAGTTTAGTTTCTTGACGATCTCACTGAATTCACCAGTTTCACCACCCAAGCCTTCGCTAGCAGTCAGTAATTGTGTTGAATTGATGCCCAACTTTTCAAGTGCCCTAAGGCGATTTATGAATAGCTCTGTGTCTTTGCTGACAGGGCTAGTTACTTCGTCAACAAAATCGCTGTAACGTTTGAGATCTGCTGTCAATTAATCTACTCCTTCATCATTTCAACAGTAACACCATTCGTGTTGCGGTCATTTACAAAAACCAAGTTATATCTACCTAAAACAGACTGGTTATCTGACTTAAATTTCTGCTTGTCGGTATCATTCTGATAGTTTACTATGAGTGTAGTCATTCTTTTTCCTCTTAAAAGTTAATTGAGACACCACAACCACAGCCGGCTTTAGCCAAAGGATTGTTGACTTCAATATGGCTGCCTGTGATGTCAGTTAGGTAGTCTACTGATGATCCCATAAGGAACATCAAACTTGAACCATCAACAGCAAAGGTAAACCCTTCGTATTCTGTGATGATGTCATCATCGTATAGTTCATCTCTGCTGTCCAGGATTTTCCAAGAATATTGAAACCCTGCACAGCCTCCACCTTCTACGCCAAACTTTACGATCTGATTTTGAGCGATTGATTTGAAATGAGTGACCGCTCGTTCACTCATCACCACTGGATTATCAGTGGGAATAACAAAGTTATCTGTCATTATTAGCCTTCGTGTTCTTGTAGAGCGAGATACTGAGATATCAGCATCTTTTTCTCTGTTTTGAAGTTGAGTTCAACTCCATATCTTTCTAATGCTAAATCACAAATGGTTTTCTTAGTAACGTTGTTCAAGCTTTGTCTGGTTTCAAAATGGGTTTTTGGTTCTTCAGGGCGTGGCTTTACTACCAATTCTGATGTTACATTTTCATCAAGAATTTCAAAATCATCAAAATCCTTGGCGCCGCTGCCTGCCATAATTATTTTATCCCCAATGACCATAAAAGCTCTTTCGAGTTGGTTGAGTATCACTGTCCTGCTCCGTTCCCGCTTACAGTAGCCCCAACTCTAGTTTTCCTTCTTCGGATATTCGGTCGGGACCCCATTCCGGTTGGAATGTTACATTAACCTCAACATCATCCGCTCCAGTTGCATAACTAGCCGCGACGATATCATTGATAATCTCATCGCCAGCCGGACAAAACGGACTAGTCAAAGTCATTAGAATGCTTACCTTACCTTCATCCAAAATGTCAATATTGTAGATCAATCCAAGATCATAAACATTGACACTGACTTCAGGGTCGTAAACATCCTTAAAGCTATTTATTAGATTTTCCTTAGTTAACATGTCTTATCCCATTTTAATTGCTGTAATGCATCTTTAGCATCGTGAAATTTTCTTCATCACGCAGTCTAATGATGGTCCTCATATCGCTAGGAATCGGTCCAGGTGCCCACCGCCCATTTCGCATTTTGGGGCTGTCATATACACCAAATATATAATCTGCTTCGTGGACAAGGCCAATTTCTCTATCAAGTTTTGATATAACTCGTTCGCGAAGGGCTGGGCCGACGGCCTTCAATACGTTTTCTGGGCTGCTACTCAGACAATCAACAGTAAAGAAGTTTAACACGACCACACGGTCATACCCAGATCCATTTGATTCGATCCAGGTTGATTCCAAAGACAGCTTTAAGTCATCATTGATTTCTGTCAACTGTATGTCAACTTTATAATTGTTGCGATCTCTTGATCGAAAACGTATAAGCCAAATGAAAAACGATTGTCATTCATACATGAGGGCGTTTCAACTGTGATATGCCCGGTAACATTTTGATCTATTTCATAGGCAAGTGTGTCGATTATCCACAGTTTTTGTAAAACACTGTCTGCTCGCGGGAACCTAGGTTGCAGGACAGTCATACTAAAATTGTAATAGGCGGGCGTGCTGGGCCAAGGCCCGTTGATTCCACTATGTGTTATCTTAAACGTCTGCATACACCAATTTCATCATGGTGTAAGCTTCTCCTGTCCTACACTTGACGATGTATTCCTTGCTGTTTTCTCTGGGACGAAAAATAATAAAATCTCTTTCGTCTAGGCCGAGTTCTTGGCTTATCTGGTCGAATAGAATATCTGAAATATCACTGTCATCGATATCGGGCTGTTCATTCTCTATGGCACCCTCAACTGACATCTTTTCAAAACTTTGTAAATGAAGTATGATCGAAAAAGGCGACAAATAATCCCTACTGACAAACTTCAACTTGAAATTGGCCTTCACAGCCATTCATGTCCTAACTTAAACATTGTTGCTAGTTCACGTCCTTTTTTAGTGTTGTGAAAGGTTATAGTTGCATCACGAGGTTCACAGTTGATCAATGTAAAATGAGTTGCATGCCACTCACCAAAAAACTCATAGAGATGTCGATCTACAAACTTCTTCAAAGGATATGAACGTCGGCTAGGAATATCACAATGAATATCAAACACTATGCCATTATGGCTCTCACCCACTATAAATACTTGTTTAGAGTAGTTCTTCGTTTCGATCATCAGTTACCTCAAATGGTGCCACAGGTGAAAGGACAGTAACGTTCTGCTTAACCATTTTTGAATGGGATCCGTCGAAAAATTTCCACCCAGACGTCTTAGACATATACGCAATTTCAACTGGGGATTTGCCACGCTTTATCCAGTAATACCCATGTTTCATATCAGTTCTTCGTTCCATTCACGGTGTCCCTCCCGATATGCCATGTTGCTTTGCGTTTCACGCACCTCCACACGGAAACACCACAAACGATCAGCTTCACTAGGACCCCAGTAGTCAGGAATGTAAACGCCATTGACATAACTGTAGAGCATATCTGCGAGCCCTTCACAGCCCAACTTGGGTAGCACAGTAAGCTTGGCTAGACGCTTTTCTTGTAACATTTGAAAGGTCTCAAACTCTGGATCATCTTCTGCAACGAGCAGTGTATGATCAAACTGATCTTTGAGCACTGACTTGAGCTCTTTCAGGCCACCATAGTCGGCAACCCAATTTCGCACATCCAAGTCGTTTGTGCCAAAGTAGAATTTCATGCTGAAGCTATAGCCGTGGATCAAGTTACAATGGCTATCTGCTCGCCACTGGCGGTAAGCACATGGAAACTCATCGTGGTATTCTTTTGTGCTAACGTATTTGTATGTTACTGGTTGGTTCATTTCTTATCTCCATCTAGGCGCGGAGTGTTTATAGTGGGGCGAGCGAGGCCACTGTGGTTATTTATCGCAGTCCTCTGCGAATCTCTGCCTTTACATGCCATTCATACATATACCACATACACACACCAAACAACGCCAACCAAATGCCACCAGTGGTAATACTAAACAGTCCTGATGATAAAAAGTCAGCACAAACAAAAATGGCAAACCAATCAAATAGTTGGAAGCCATTGAAAAATCCTCGGGGTTTTTCTTGGTTAGGCATTATATATACACCTCATACGTGAGTCTCGTTATTCCTCGACGAGCTAGAGACAAGAGATATTTAACACTCTGCTCGTCCTTTCCAGCTTCGTTAAATGCCATTTTAAGTATAACAATATCTTCTTGGTTGGAAAATTCTATTACGGACCACGCATAGTGACCGCCCCAGCCACCGTATGCGTCGAGAAAGGTGTAGCGGTTGGTTGAAATGCCTAATTCTCTCAAAACTCGTTGTGCTTCAGGAACATCAAGATATCCTGGCATGTAGTCAGGATCTCCATGTATTACTTCAATTTGATAATCAAAGAACATGCTAGCAACGAGTCCCTCGTCTGGAATGTCGACGAGTATAGTCATTTCTTCATCCCAAAGTGTTCAAACGTTTTGCGCAATGCATATACCTGTTGCTTGCTGTCTTCAAGAGCATTGTGCGCCGCGAACTCGTGATCCTTGCGCGGGTCACTGGGCATACGACGCAATAGAGTTCGTAGATCATTTACTGCCCAAAACGCCCATGGAACAGGCTCGCCAACTTGACGGCACATATTTTCCATGATATTGATGTCGAAACTTCCCTGGCTCCAAATCTCGTCACAACCAACATACCACTTTTTAAGTGCTCGCAACACAGTGCGGCAATCGTGCCGGTTATCTGGTCCAAATGCTTCTTCAATGATCTCTGCTGATTGCTTGGCCCAAAAGTTATCCAATGTTCTTTGGTCAATCTCGCGTCCTAGTTTTTCCTGTTCATCAATGTCGAAACGGTAATAAAACTCGCTGTGTGGATTATGCCACGAAAACGGATCAAACTTGACACCGCCAATTGTTAACACTTGTGCATCAGGACTGGTTGCCATGGTTTCCAAGTCAATCATTGCCCATGTAGTCATTGAAATTCCTTCCATGCACGTAATGGGTGCTTGCAGTGAGGACAGTGCCCACGAGAACCACGTGCTTGATTTTGTGTTGTGCGTTGTGTGCAATCTTGGTTTGAACAACGATAGAGTGATCGCCTACGCTGTTTCGGAGCCTTGTGACTCTGAAAGGCCTGTTGTCTAAACCACCATGTGCTGCCACTCATTATTTTTCCTTTATACGACAATACATTAGTCGGGATGGTTTGTCAAGATCAAAATACTATATCTTCTTGATATACACGGGTTGTAACATCAAATGTTAGCTTGAGCATGGTTTGGGCTTCACGACTGTGCACGTAAATCTCGCACTGGGTTTCTGAAAATCGGCTAACACTGAACCAGATATCGTTATCTTTGAGCCAACTAGTAATAAAATCAAAACATTGCCAGTTTTTATGGTTAGTTTCGTATAATGAATCTGGTATCTTCCACACAAAGTAAACAAGCTCAGGACGATTAATATCATAGTCCGTGTTGACAGAGATTGATTTCTGAATCATGTCGTCTGTAAACTTGTTGATTTTTTGAGATCGATCAGCCATCCAACATCATCTTTGCTATTGTAAATGCTTCTTCACTAGTGAAGTGAACTGTGGGTGCAACCAAACTCTTGCCAAAAAACCAATCAGTTGGCGATAAGATACCATCCAACATTTGAATGATCTCACTATCTCTAGGTGGCTTTTCTCGAAAATGATGCACTCTGAAAACAATCATACCCTTACTAGGTAATGGTGTTTGGTCGCCATTGAGAAACTTAATTTTCATCTTGATCAATATCCCAGGTCATCTTGCTCATAACAAAAGTTTCGTCATCAACAAAAGTAATGTAGAATCCACCCAATTTTTCACTGAGCGTTTGCCCGTAGCCATAGCTGTTAGATTTATTCCAGACTGGAATATTGTAGTCGCGCCCGCGAACGAGATCCTTGTTCTCAAGATAGGCCTCGACTTCTTCACAAGCATTGTCCCACTTCACGGGACCAAAACCGAACTTAAACTTTATGCCACCATGCTTGAGCTCTCGCGGACCCAAATGTGTGACAAACTCCGCCTCGCTGATGTTTCCAAATACAAATTTTACACGCTGTCCGTGACCATTAAATGCCATAGTGTATCAACTTTATCATTACAAATTTTTCATCATCTACAAAAGTAATACGATAGCGAAAATTTTCTGGTTCCAGTTCAACATTAAGATCATTTGAGTCAATGTCCCAGTTATCATTGATCCATTTGTGGAGAATAACAAGCCATTGTGCTTCCTGCATCTCAGTTAGCAGTTTTCCAGTTACGCTTAATTGTGCGCACCCAGCATATATATTTTCGCCTTCAAAATAAACCCTAGGGAAGAATCGCGGCGATATTTTTTCAGCGTTCTTGAACCGGTTGTATCGTTTGTGGGTTGTATGGTTAGCCATGTTCAAATTTTAACATGACATAGAGCTCTTCGTCAACTATAACTTTTTGGACACTGCGTTCGCCATTGGCAATCAGGCTGACAAGGCCCATACCGGGCATAATGACATCATGCTCTCCGTAACCGTGCTCTTCAAACCAGTCACGTATGATCTCTCTTGTCTCTGCAACCCTACGACGTCCATGCATCTTGAACAATAATGTATTGCCCTCCAAGAAATCAATCTCACGAATGGGTTGATCATATCTGCTCAACAAGGCCCGCCTCGTTGCCTCAGCTACACAAAACACCACTTTAACTGTATGTGAGTTTGAGCATCACGAAGTGCTCAGAATCACAAGGCATCAAGATCTGTGACATACTGATCCTTGGGTGTGGTCGTTTTCCAATAGCTGAGTGATTTCTTAGCATCAGCAATTTCCTTGCGTAGAGCTACGACTTGTTCCTTGGTAAGTGTTAGGATGTTCAATCCTAGCAAGCGACTGATGTCCGTGTCAAGTGCTGATGTGACCTTGAGAATAGTGTCACCCACTTGCTTGCGCGTCTGATTCTTGAACTTAATCTGTTCGTCAAGCACGCCTTCAATAAACTCGATCTTGACTTGGAGCCAACGTAGAAGTTCATCGTGTCTCTGGACTTCAAGATCGATTCGTTTCTGCAAGATGCCGAGACGATAATCTACAAAATCTTCAATCAGTTGGCGAGGATCATCATACTCGCGCAGCACACCATCCGGTCCGATCACGTTGAGGTTTTCGTTATGGCTTTTGGCTAGTTTGAATTTACGGACAATCTCGCTGTCGCGCCACTTGGCAGACGTATTTTGCTTGAGCGTGACTTCAAAGCGAAAGCCGCGGTTGTCTGTTTGGTCCTCGTAGCTGACAATCATTCCATCATCTTCGAGGTCGTCAAGCACCTTGATATAACCTTCACGGTCATAACCATAGGGGATTTCTTCTATGATCAATTTGGTCTTACCAACCTTGCGAAACACACCCGAGCACACATAACGGCCGCTGTTAGAATCATACTCAGTGGTTCCACGGAAGTCAGGAAACTTCACGCTGATCTCTCTGCGTGGTCGCTTGCCTTCTAGAAGAGTGCGGATATAGGCCGCAACGTCGGCTTCATCACGTGGTAGAATGTTTGTCGCAAAGCCTGTCGCAATGCCTGACGCCCCATTGAGTAGGACAAGGGGCAACACAGGCAAATAGAACGCAGGTGGTTGGTGCTCTGGGTCCTCATGCTCTGGGCTAAGTTCTATGTCCCGGATATAACGGTCAAAGTTAGGGCTGACACGGGTGTAGACATAGCGCGCGGCGCCCGCCTCTTGCACTTGTCGAGTGCCGAAGCTACCACGTCCCTCAACGAGGCAGACGTTGTTACGCCATGTAGCAGCCATGAGCTGGCCGGCACCAGCAGCACTCACCTCGCCGTGGTTATAGCCATAGTCGCTCACGACACCTGAAACCGCCGACACCTTCTTGAAGTCGCGCCGCGAGTTCTGCAGACTCGAGTATAGATAAAACCGTTGCACCGGCTTCATACCATCGATCATGTTGGGGATTGCCCTGCTGGCAACAGTGTATTGTGCGAAGTCTAGCATTTCGTTTTGTGCGACTTCGGTCAGTTTGTATGGTTTTTCTGTCATTCGTTCACATATTTCTCGTATAGCGGACGGAGAGCATCACGATCGTCTTGATCAAAACTCTGCATCGCCCATTGTAGCACGGCGCCTGCCATCCTGTCATGAAGATCCTTGCCTTCAATGCCGCACTCTTTCATGAAGTCCATGGCAAACAAGACGAACACCTGGCACATGTAGCCTTCGCTGATGTGCTCACGGTCGCGAACAGTGCCTTTGTCAGCAAACATGTCCACGCCGTCAGGCTCTTTCATCCAGCTGATCATCTCTATGTAGCGGTCCACGAACTCTTGGACTTGCTTTTCCTGTGCAGGCGTGTAGAAGGTCATTTGCTGGCCGCCAATGCAATTAGCCACACACTGAGGTGCGCAGTAAAGTAAAGCCAAAATGCCCAGGCACCAAAGAAGTGACCGAGCAAAAACGATATGGCGATGAAGTTAATCATCTTCTTCGAGCCAACGTTTCAGCTTGTAATAGATTTCAGTCTTGTCCCAGCTAGCACTTAGTTCAAGTCCATCACAGATACGTTTTGCATCACGTGCTGAGATATCAAATGAAGCTTTGTCTGTTGGCTTCTTAGTCATCGAGGATCTCCTTGACTCTGCTAATCAACATACGTGCAACAGCATCCAGATCTTCGTCTGTTACAACGTAACGATAGGTCTTGCGTCCGGTCGTGCTGGGTGCCATGCCTTTGACGTCACGCAAAAATTCACCAAGAGCGAGCAGGAACGCATGTTGTGCAACAGTGCCGCGAATTTTTTGCAAGCGATCTGACTCCATGCGGATACGTGTTCCTAGCACATGTTGGTTGTATGTGTCTTCCAGGGTTACTTCAAGAAACATATTGGAACCTTGCGCTTGGGTTTTCGTATATCGAGCCATCGCTTGACATTAGTTTATTGCCACCACAATACATGTAAATGCGGCCAATGTCAAACCATTCAGCAGCCAGGTTGCATTTGCAACGGACCTGCTGGCCCACCGCAAGGATCATGTCATCAAGGTAGTAACTCTGCATCACCCTTTTCTCCCTAGGGTCATGAGCGGATCATCTTCAGCCACGCCATACTTTTCAAGCAAGTCCGCAGCGGGGCCATATCCAATGGCATCGCGCAATGCTTCACTCAGCATACGGGCATTTGGGTAGGTGCCGCTGGCGCGATCAACGATCCAATTGCCGTTGGGTATTTGGATTTCAATACGCAACTGTTGTTGATTATCGCTTGAGATAACCGAAACAAAGAGGCTATCCTGGAGGTCGCTGAACTGAACTTGTCTCATATCCGTTTCCGTTGCTTGCTATACGAATATAGCACCAAAGTGTCTTGGTGTCAACCCCTAAATGCTTTGGCCTTGAAAGTGATCATGCTGCCATCTTTGAACACAATGCGGCCCTTGCGCCAATCAAGGAATTCAAGACCGTGTCCGTGGTCGATTTCCCACTGCCATTCTGCACGGAGGACTTGGTCAACGGCTTGAGCTGTGTCAGCCTGACCCATTGGGGTGTAAATTGCCAGGTCAGCGATGCCGACTTTGTCAAGTGCATCGAGCGGGCGGGTGGTTTCAAACTTAACAGACATAACATCTCCTTTGCTTACTATACTAATATAAGCAATGTGCCTTGGTTTGTCAAGCCTTTTTTTGCATTTTCTTGGTAGCTTGGCGGATATCAACCATTGATTCCCAAAAGCTATCTGGCTGTTCGAGAAGATGTTTTAGGGGTTCTTCATATTGCTCAAAACCATCTTCAACTAGATATTCAAATCTAGCAAGGGTAGTCTTTTTTCGTTCTTGTGCTTCAGGACTCACTTCGCTTCTTCTTTCTTATATTACTTTACTAGCTCAGGTATTTCCGCTTTCAGCCACTGTTTCCGTGGCTCGCTATCTTTTCCAAACATAACCGTGAACCACTTGTCGTTGTCAATCTCAATGACATCAAAGCGAGGTTGGTTGATAATCACATCATACTCTTCTTCAGTCAAGCTCGCAAGACCTTTGATGTAACGATGATGCCAACCCGTATTCTGATTTTTGAACTCTCGTGCATCAGCATAGCTGTAAAACCATTCAGTCTTGTTGCCTTTGGTCGAGATCATGATCGGTGTGCGGGTAATGGCCACCCGGCCTTCCTCAAACAGCCGCGGCCAATACTTGTAGAAAAAGGCCAACAACAGACCTGAAATGTGGTTGCCGTCGTGGTCGGCGTCGGCAAGAGTGGCGATCTTGGCATAGTCCATGCGATCAACACTATCAGGATCATTGATATCCAGGCCAAGAACCGCAACTAGTTCGCTGAGTTCTTTGTTCTTGAGAACGTCAGCTGGCTTTTTATCGAATGTGTTCATAACAACACCGCGCAGTGGAAAGCCCCCCACAGTGCGAGGGTCACGCACTTTGAGCAGGAAGCCCATAGCACTATCGCCCTCACACAAGAACAGTGTTGCATCTTTGCCGCTTGCAGCCACGTGTTTCTGGACTTTTACTCTACGTAGCTTCTTCTGAGCGAGGGTAGCAGCTCGCTTATCTGCGGCAGCCTTCTTAGCTACCTGAGCCTCAACAATGGGCTCAATAATGTCATCACACGCCATGACCTTCTTGGCAATTGCGCCAAAGTCCAAGACGCCACTAGCTTCCCAGTGTTGCCTAACCGCGCTCTGTGAGCTTGTGAGGCGCTCTTTGGTTTGTGCATCGTATTGTGGGTCAACGAAGTTACGAGCGAACAACACAAACACCAGTCCGCTCTTGATGGTGCTGCGGTTGACTTCAACCTTGTATTTGCGTTTGATCATACCTTGCATCTCGTCAGTGATGCCGTTGATCACATAATCGTTATAGCTGCCGCCTAGCCTGGTGTTCACACCGTTAATGTAACCAGTTTGTCTGAAACCGTCACTGCTGCTGGCAATGACCAACGCCACATTGTCACGTTGTTGGGTAATAGCACTACCCTCGCCGGCAAATAGCGCAGCATATTGACGCATGTTGGTGGCGCGGACCAACTTGCCATTGATCTTGAACTTGATCTCAGGAAAGGCAATCTGCAAACTGTTCAGTCTGTCATGTATGAGTTCGACATGGTCTCCCTCTTCCATGTTATCCACACCCAAAAGCTTGAAGTCAGGATAGAATTGGACTGATGTGCCGCTGCCACTGCGGGCTGATCGGCCTTTGTCTACCTCGGTGGTTTCTGCGCCGTTGAGGCTCTCGATCTTTACCAGTTGCTGGGCTTGCCAAGTCTCGCCAACGAATCGTTTGCTCATAAAGTTTACACAGGCACTACCAACACCATTGGCGCCGATGGTGACACGATCGTCATCAAAGCTTGTGCCGGCACGAACCCTTGTCCATGCTGCAACAGGTCTGATAAGTCGTTCGCCGCTTTCACTGTCAGTAATCTCGTCGTGTGGAATACCTCGGCCATTGTCTGACACAGTGATGTTGGTCTTCTGGACGTTGACTGAAATCTCGTTCGCATGTTTGAACTGGGTGCGAATAGCTTCGTCAATACAGTTGTCAAGTATCTCATCGACCATTTTGAGTAGAGCAGGCACGAACTCGACCTCTTGCCAATCACCCAACACAAAGCGGGCTTGTTTCTCGAGGGCAGTGCTGCCAAGATACATGCCCGTGCGCATTCTTACATGGTCACGGGCACTCAGGATTTTGAAATCTTCTTTTGTCATTGTTACCTTTACTTATTGCATGCCTGCGCCAGCAAGCATAATTTGTTCATTGATGGTGATTCCACTTTCGACTTTGTGCTCATCACCTGCATCCGACTCCATGGCTTGGTCCGGAGTGCGAAGGAATTGGGTGTGGTCGACACAGTCAAAGCAAGTGGCATCTGTATAGCTGTCAAGCTCTTCGCTGCTGGCAAACACAAGAAACTCACCTTCAGCTTGGGCAATGTCAATGTTAAATTCGCCACTTAGTCCTGCTGCTTGATGCTGGGCGCTAAATTGGGCTTGGTGCTTCTGCGCAGCGACTGAAATGAAGTCAATGAGCTCGTTGAGATCAGTAGGCATTCCAATCGTCCAGTTATACCAGGCGCTGTGGAAACCAACCACTCCAGTGATGATGCGCTCTTTGCCAGCAAGGAAAATCTCAGCGCAGGCGCTCATGCACTTCCTGGAGTTAGGCACCCAGGTGATGAGCTCAGCTTCCTGAATAACACGGTAGATCTCAATAGCTTCTTCGGGGTTACCACCCGGGCTACTCAATGCAATCGTGTCGATCTCAGGATAATCAGCAATCGCTTGTTCGAGATGACCGGCGATACCAGTGCTAATGCCGCCCCGCAGGACAAAAATTGAACGATCTTCACCAGTTGCGTCGTTTGTGCCTTCCATTACAGCAAGGCTCCAAGGACCGAACTGAAGAAGTGCTTGGGTCTCGTAGAACGACTGATCAACAGCCACACACTCGCCCTTTTCGACATGGTTAGGTGTGCAAGTCCAAACACGATGGCCTGGTGCACTATTGGCGCTGGGCTCTGTGCTAGCAAAGGTGTTGCCGTCAACACGAATGCGGTGATCGCCCGCCACAACCGAAGTGGCAGTGGCAGCAAAAACAGCAACAGTGGCGAGCAGGGTTTTCATGACATCTCCTTTGCTTACAATACTAATATAAGCAATATGCCTTGGTTTGTCAATCACTTTTCTCGCTTTTTATCACGAGGAGGCACTCTTTCTAGTGTTCGACGAACGCCTTCCATGAGATCGTCCATGAAATCCTCTTATTTTCCTTGATTCAGTCTGATATCTGTGTCTTTTGATTCAGTGCGGCTCTCGTTGATAAGATCACGAAAAAGATATTCTTCCGGCACAGTTTCATCCATTTTGATTACGCCATCAATACGATACCATTTTCCATAAACTTCGATAGCACATATATCCTGTTCAAAGCATACAATCTGTGGTTCACCGTGCAACGCAATATCTGTCAGAGTTTTCATGGATCTGACTTCTATAGCGATCATGATGGTGATAGCTGTGGGGATAATAGCAAAGGCAAAAAAGGCAGAACGAACAAGAACCTGCTGTGTTAATGATTGATTTGTTCCAGTCTTATTCGCCATCAAGATTTTCTGTTAGCTTGAGGGCAACCTCAAGTTGTCCCAAAGCTTCCTCTACTAGAGGATATTTAGCCGCTAGTTCAGAGATTTTATCCTGATTAGATATCATCTCGATGAGGCGATCAATGGCCTGCTCAGCTTCCCAACTCAAAGAGGGTTCTGGAGATGTCAAACCAATCCAATTATAGCCGTCAAAGACTTGAATGCTTTGTGAGCTGCTATCAAACCAAACCTCTCCTGGTTGGGCGCTGGGCGGTGGGTAACAGTTGCCGATATATGGCCGGCTGTTCATATCAGGATATAGGTGTTTACTCATGTGTTAATTACCATGCATTCTAGTTCAGCAAGACAAGTAAACTGACATCCATCGAAGAATGCAGTATGACTTGTGTGCCAGTGTCCAAAAACCCACAGTCTTGGCTTGTGGATAGACCACATAGAGCCTAAAGCTTCTCGAGTGCGGCTGGGGAATTCTTTACGATACCACGGAAACATATATGGAATAATGTCTTCTGGGCACTCGTGTGATAGAACGATTTCAGGCTTGGCATGTTCATAAACATCAATAGCAGTATAAAGTTTATCATAACTAAGCTCTTCATCTGGCCACCAATCTATGCCAGGCGTGCGCCAATCCTTGTCAATGCTCCAAGCACCACCGAGATAAAAAATACCACGTTGTGTATCCATGGTTACGTCGGGTATCCAATGGGGATCTTCTTGACAGGCGGCTGGGTTGTCATGGTTGCCTCGAATGTAGCGATGGTTTCCCATGTCCATTGTGGCATGTAGAGCTTGAACACGACGCTGCATGAACTCTGTGTCTTGGCCACCAAACCCCCAACCGAAATCACCAAGTTGAACACTTTCGCCAAGACCATAATGTTCCAACTTCCAAGAGTATTCTTCCCACTTTCCGTGTATATCGCCTATGAGTAACATTTTAGTCATCTTTGATCAACCAAAGAACAACAGGCCAAAGACATATAGTGAAGAGTATAGTGAAGAGTATTAATATAACACGTTCAACTGTATCGCCAGAAAATTCTTTTTTTAGTGACCCTCCAGGACCTTCATGGTGGGGATCATCAATATTATTCTCATAATCGCCCCGGTTCAGTTTTGAAAGCACTGTGCCACCATATCCCAAATAAAGAAGAATTAAACAAAAAACCAAATACATTATTCAAACTTCTTTTGTGTTTTGATATTCAACCGATCTGTTTTTAGATCCATGTCGGGCAGGTCTACGTCGGGAATGTCCCCTTCCCAGCGATAACACACTGTGATGTGTGGCCTGTAGTCTGGCCATTCATCTTGCATGTCGTGAAGCTTACTGTAAAAATCACGTATTTCTTGAATGTCATCACTTTCAATTTCAAGAACAAGAATGTTCTTGTCAGGACCCAACAGAGCAAACCCTTTGGCCTGCGCTGTAGCATTAAATGATATTGATTGGTTGGCTAGCTTGTGCTTGCTAGATGTGAACCAAACAGTGGTATGGAAGTCAAAGTTTTCGGGATCTTGTTTTGATCCGTCAAATCGAACCGATAGATCAAACCCATTTTGTTCACAATACTCACGCAAATAACCTTGAGTTACTGAATCATACTGAACCTCGATATACTTTTTTTCTGATTGAATCAGATCATCTTCTCTCATTATTGTTCCTTATGGGTGGAGAGGAAACTGCTTCAGGTATTCCAGAGCAGCCGCCGTAGTGCTTGTTGGAGCAAACACATAACCAAACGTCAGTTCTTCTGCCGTAAAAAATTCGCCAAAGTAGTTGGTGAACGGATAGGTCGGATCAACAACCAGCCCAGTAGGTAGACCAAACTCGGTGTTGAGATAATTCACAGTTTCTTTGATCTCGTCTTGAGTCAAGGAGAGCGTAATCTTGGTTCCAAAACCACCGCCACCCTGCTGGCGCCAATCACCCATCTGACGAACTGTGTCTTCGTCACCTCGATCAAGAACATCGAACACGAACTGAGTCGCGGCGTGAGCACCTTGTGCGGCAAGCTTGCCTGGGTTCATCTGATAAAGATCCGAACGACCAAGCAAATAAAGCCGAGCTCCGGTCAGAAGCAGCGGAAAATCAGGATCAGTTCGGTCCATGGTGATAACAGTCATGCGTTTTCCTCTGTGTTACCTTGCTACTATAGCAAAGCACTCAGGTCTTGTCAATATTTTCGTGCAACTTTATTGTAGTTTCAAGCTCACCAAACGCATCATCAACCATTTGATTCTTGCACAAATCTTGAAATTCTTCATTATTTTTGAGTTGATTGAGAATCTTGCCAACCTCAGTGACAGGCTTATACTCCCAATAATCTATGTTAGGACCAAGAGACTTGACCTTTTCATAATCAGGACTGTATACATCTGCCTGAGTGGTGATTTGCAATCCTCCACTTTCAACCCAGCAATATTTAGCCTTTACTAGACCCTTGTGTCGTTCGGCTGATCCTATATATGATCTGTCTTCAACTTCCATGCGGCGGGCGCCACATAGACACTTCTGGAATGTCACCATGTGATATACTTTTAGATCATCTTGATCGTCGCCATTGGGAAAGGAAGTAGAGTAACCAGAATCAAACGCAACCACCTCCCAACGATGCCTGTGGAAAATATTAAACATCTTCATCGTCTTGATGGCGGTTGGGTTGGTGGAGAACGACAAAATAATTAATCAGCCATATCACCACTATTGTGCCAATGCCACCAAGAATATAATGTAAAATACCAGCAGCGTATGCTTTGAGCAACATCGAGTAAACTATTGCACTTGCGAATACAAAAACTACCAATAAAATGACAATTATAATCGTCATAGATGTCGCATGTCCAGCTCTTTTTGAATCAATCATCATCATTATCCTGAGGTTGATTATTAACATGAAGCTTGACGGCTACCTCCAGCTGACCTAGAGCATCGTCGATCATCTGATTTTTGAGCATGGGTTCCATTTCTGGATCAGTTTTGATCGCCCTTGCCCATTTTTCAAAGTCTCCAAGTGGCGCATATTTTGGATCAATAAATTTGATGTGTTTTTTATTGTGTGGCATGGGGATATCACCACTGTGAATCCAAATGCTGCGCATCTTGGCGACGATTGAATTTCCATTGCGAGCATATGTTTTGCCTTCATCAAGTGCGTCGTCATATTCCATCTGACGAGCACCACAGTGTTCACATTCTTGGTATACCAAGATATGCGGAAATGCTTTCCCGCTATTAACAGCATAATGCCAAGTCACACTACCTGTATCGATAGCAACGGTTTTCCATTTATGCTTTTTTGGTTTACGTTTGAAACTGAACATGACAATCCTTTGATTGTTTTGACTATGATATTACAAGTGTTTCTGTTGTTTGTCAAGAAAGGTTGTAATATATTTCAGTAGACCATTGAAATCCTGGTGGGTAAGGCTTTTCTGTGATCATGCGATATACAGTTTCAGGAATGGTCCAGCCATACCGTTCTTCAAATTCATTTTTGGTTACCTCGCGCATACCAATAGTCAGATATTCTCCAAATCGCCGCGCAAAAGCTTCCTTCATACAGTCTTGCTGGGTCTTTTCGGGTGGTCCAATAGATAACGTGTCGAAAACATAAGAATGTGCGATCATTACGCACACAGTTCGTCCTTCGCCAGTAGCACTATAATCACATATCAAATAAGTAAACATCATGTCTCCAATGTTGTGGGGCAGGTCGTTCCTGCCCCACAAGTGTGTTAACTCGTGGATCGGGCACGAACTGTAACTTCTGTCCAGCTAGGTGCCGCAAGGACACGGCCGTTTTCAAAAACAGTCTTGAGACGATTGACGCCAGGGTAACGCATATCGCCCACTAGTGCATCTTCACGAACGGTTTGGTATTCACCGTCTTTCATTACAAGTGCTAATCGTCCACGCTTGCTACGCTTGCCGCTGTCAGTGACAGGATCTTTGTAGACATCGGTCCATTTGCCGTCAATCTGGATCGCACTGCACTTCATTGCAAATCCCAGTGTATCGCGATCGCTTGCTTGTAGCAGGGCACCGCCCATACCAAACGCAATGTTGCTAACACTGTAGCCTTCATCAATCAGGTTGTTGATGATTGCTTCGATGCTGTCGCGGTTGACTCCGTCACCTTGGATGACGCGCACATTATTGAGAACACGATATCCCTTGCTGTTGAGGGTGCTGCCAAAGCGAGCGTCAAGTCGCTTGACAACTTCAACAGGCACAGTTTCGGGATCGCCTGAATCAGGACGAACAACGAGCATGGCATCCATGGCTTCAACTTGAGCCTTGAGTTCGCCACCCCAAAGGTTGTCGACAGCATTGTATATATCATAACTGTCACTGACAACTGCGAGCAACATTCCAGAACCAAACTTGTTTAACATGTTCTCAAATGCTCGGCCTTCACGATCACGTCCCCAAGAGGTGATTGTGCTGTGTTCACTTGCTGGGATACTTGCTGCTGCGCCAGACATTGGTGCACCATAGTATCGCATGGCGTGCATTAGGGCGGGCCCAGTATCAGTTCCCATGAAATTCACAAGGTGGGCGGCGCCCCCGATTGCAGCACTCTCTGCGCTGCTGACACCACGAGCTCCAAAATCGTGCAGCTTGAACAAGATTTCTGCATCTGTGTCGTCGGCAGTTTTATCCAAAGCGTCACTGATCATGTCGCGGATAGTTGCGCTCAAACTTGCAACTGTGGTGGGATACCAAATGCGCATCAGCTTGGTTTCAATCCAAGTAGTCAACCAAAAGAACTCAGGGTCGGTATTCACAACCTGGACCAAGACGTTGCCATGATTCATTCGGGCGCCCTCTGGTGCCGCCTGAATGCGGAGCGGGAGGCGGCCGTCATGCTTCTCCACGATGCCCATCCAGCCATCACGGTTGAATGGGAGGCCCTGTGATGTCCAGTATTGGTCTGCAAAATCAACATCTTCTGCAGTGATAGGAGTTGCTAGCTCTTCTAACAGATGTTGCAGACCAAAGAATGTAACTTGCTTCCAAGGGTTCTTGCGAGCCTCGATATAGCTAGACACATACTCAGTGCCTTCAGGGTATTGTTGCCACATCGACACCTTATAGGCGTCTGTGTCAAGTAGAATATTATTGTAGTTAATCATAACCAATCTCCTCGGTTTATAGGCGTGGCACACTCCGTGCCACGCATTTGCCATTTGGCAAATTCTTATACTGCGGTAGTCTTGCTGCAAGCAGGACAGTTAATCACACTGACGACATCGCAGCCGCCGATGTAATCCCAGTTTCGTTTCTCTGTGAACACTTCGCTAGGCATGTAACCAAGAACACTGTCACAGTTTTGACAGTTCGTTGACCGGCTGCCAGTGCGTCTCTCTATAACGTCTACCATTAGAGCATCTCCTGAATAGTAAGTTTAACGTCAGTGGGGTTGGCTTTCCCCTTAGAAGCTTTCATTACCTGTCCGGTAAGCCAATTAATCATTTTTTCATGGTTGTCGCTTTTGATTTTATCCGCATTTTCTTGGATAATGGTTGAAATCAACTCTTTCAATTCATCAGTGTCAGCCGCCCAATAAGACGAATTATTTCTTATATCGGTCAATGATTCTCCATCAAGAACACATAGCATTGCATCTTTGTATTTGCTATTGATAAACGAATCACTTTGTACCATCAGCACAAAGTCTTTGAGTTCTAATGCATCGATTGGAATTGTTGTCTGGTCCACTGAATGATTCTTTTTCCATTCTGCTACTGGCCCAAGCAAGATATTTACTACCAAATCAATACTATTTTCATTACTGGCGGCATATAGATAATATGTCAATGCAACGATGTCATGATTGAACAATGCGAGCAACGCATCTATTTTTTGTGCATCAATTTTCCATCCATAGCGGCTAAAAATATCTGAAGAAGATTGTAGAAACCAAAATTTTTCTTTATGTGTGGTCTCTTCCATCTTCATATATGGAATTCGCATACCATCATCATAAGTACAGAAGCCGTGTATCCAACCATCTTCAATCTTGACTACTTCATTTTTCAACAGCTTAGACATTATAGCATCTCCATTATGATTGAATAGTGATCTTCAAAGAGCAATTGCGGATTGTCTTTGATGTAGCTGATGGGATACCATTCTGCATGAATCGCATCGTCACCACCCTTTACACGGAACATGTTCCGCCCGTCCGGGAATTTGAAACGGAATGCAGTGGTCAGAGTGTAACCACGGATTGAGCGGTTCGGATCGTCAAAGCGACGCTCTTGACCAGTGTAAAATCCACGAAGCTTGCCGCGTGGGATACGTCCACGCTCGTCCTGGATGCCAGCTTCTTCCCAGAGTTCGTAGAGAACGTTCTCAAAGCTATCACCTTTTTCAGGTTCAACAAAGCCACCAGGTAGTGCAAGCAAGCCTTTGCCGGGATGACCACCACGTGTGACAAGCAATATGTGCCCCATCTGGGTGCACACTGCATCACAAGTAACAAACGTGGGGGTAAACGGAGCCACAGACCAAAGTCCTTTGTATTCGTCCATCCACTGTTTCTCTTCCAGCACATAGCGGAAATTGTCGCTGTTGTAGGCATATTCGAGAAAGTCTACAACAGCGGGAGGACAAAGACGTTCAGGAAATACAGGTGCTCGTTGGAAATAGTGGTCGCGAATTTCGGTTGCGCTCAGTGTAGCAAACCCGTCCTCCATCATGAACTGTTGGGCATTGGGGAACAAGTCTAGGTAATATGTCGATGCGTCTTTCTTGTAGCCAATGATACCCAGAGTTCCGTTCTCGGGCATATACTGGTTGATTGCAGCATACACATTGCCCAACCATGCGTCATCGTTGCCAGGAACGTCAGGCAGTGGTTCAACCACAACGCGATCAGGAATATCACCACCGGCATCCTCGTAGGTCCAGTTGATCATCTGCTCACGTTCTTCATATGTAAAGGGATTTTTGAATGAGCGAGCTTTGTTGCTCCCTCCGACTAGGACGATCACTTTTTCGGCGTGTTCAAGTCCATAGTCGATCAAATGCTTGTGCCCGTTGTGGAAGGGCTGAAACCGGCCAATCAAAAAGGCCACGTCTACCTTGGTCATAACAAACTCCTTGTTATCTATGTGTGTAACTCTCCGCTACACTGTTATTTATACACTATAAGCTGATTTCATCTCAACGTCGAATGTAATCTTGGAACCAATAACGTTTGAATCTATTCACGACGCTTTTTCTTTTTCGTCCAACGATTTTTTGTGTAGGCTTGGATATTATCTAAGGTTGGGCCATCTGCATCATGCTGAGATTCATACGCACCTAGTTTATGCATCGTTATCATTTCTTTTAGAACTGTTTCAAACCATATTTCATCGGTCCGTGATAACATATGTGCTCTTGATTGTATGAAATAAAAATCTATGTCGCCTTGATTGTTGATGTGGACAACAAGCGGTATAACAAAGGCGTTGAACCATTGACTATCACCCCCAAAAATCACCTCAAATTTTTGGATACCATCAGTGAGTATGCCAGAATTAGCAGAACGACTAGATTCAAAATTGCGAAAATAAACGCGCCCTTCTCGAATATGTTCTTCGAGAATGGGTCGCAACTTTCTCGATTGTGATGCTTTTTTCTTGCCCACGTTACTGGCTCATTTTTTCCAAGACAGCATATTCAGAACTCATTCTTCCGATTTTTTCGCTGGCTGTATGGCTTAATTTTACTGTTTTGGCATTGACAAAAATATTATCATTATTTACCCACTTACCGTGTCTAGGCACACGCCATCTCAAATTCCAATACTCAACATCGATTATTGAGGAAGACAGGAATATAAAATATTCAGAGGTTTCTGTAAACAAGAAACAACCATCCTCAAGGATGCTTTCAATAGCAAGAACAAGTCGTTGTTCCCATTTGTGTCGAGGATTGTTTATCATCACGCACCCAATTTCTTCAAGACCGCATATTCGGCACTGACCTGGGCAAGCTTACGACTACGGGGTTCAGAGAGATTCATCCAACAGCCAGACACACAGATTTCGTTATTGATGACAAAGTCACCATGCCTGGAAATTAGCCAACGATATATGGGTGCTTCATAATAGCCGATGACTATGTCATACGTTCTGCGTCTCTCGATAACTTCTGCCAGTCCTTGGTCAAGATACTCTAGCAGTTTTCTGAAAACAAATTTGTCAAAGACAGGACCGTCGTCAGCAAACATGTTGACATCGCCATTTATAGCAGATTCGTGCTTCCCAGTTTGTGCATTGTCCATAGTTCTTTACTCAAATTGTTGATATATCTTTTGCTCTCTGAACTCATTGGCACTTCAATGATTTCTTCGTTCTTGGGATCACGTATCAGCCATTCAGTCCATATATTACCGTCATGACGACAATACCACGTAAGGGCTGGAATGTCAACAAAAAACATGTCTTCAGTGAAGATTCCTATTCGACCTACATATTTTCTCTCGTCATGGTCTGGACCTAAAACTTTGACTGATTTGAGGTCAACGCAACGGACATCATGGACGTTTGATTTTACCTTAGCTAGGCATTCATGATCTAATCTTTTATGTTGACGCCACTTTTTAAAAATCATCTGGTTCTTCTCCAGTCCTTAATTTTTCCAAAACCATGTGTTCACTCAAGGCGCGGACTGTCCAACAATATGATTTCCAATCCACGCGCACTGGCTGATCAAGATTATGAACGTGAACGCCATTATAGTCTATTTGATCTGGAACGAAATCGACATCAAACCCAACAATGTAGGTAGTCTGTCCTGCCTCCATGGGATTGTCAATCCGTTCTACTCGATCAATATAGCTGACACAAGCAACGTAACGCTCTTCGTCCAGCTTTTCATACCAGACCTTGCCACAGGCGATGCTCTCGTTTACTGCGCGGCGCAGGTGCTGGCCGCGCTCACGAGGTGTCATATTGATGCCTGTCCCTCGGCATCTCCATCCTGATCAAGCTTTCCTTCAAGCTTGGCCATGGTTACGATTTGCTCAGTTATCGGTTCTAATCTACGACGAGTTAAAAAGTCAGGCTTGACGTCATGCCGACTATTGTCTGACCAACAAATGCTTGATGTTAATTTGCCATTTACATCAACTTTCAATTCTCGTTTTGATTCACCATCTGGAAATTTTATACAGATACAACTTTCAATGCGTTCTCTATTAAATCCAGTGGCAGGACTAGTGGTATATTCGTCATTTTCCCAAGATTTTAGAAAAGCATTCACTGCGCGGCGCTGTAGCCCAATGTGACCGGTGAGTAGATAAACCCACACCAGAGCATAAATTGCTCCGAGAGAACACAAAATAATATATACAGTTGTCATATTAACCTTCTTTCGTAACTTTCAAGATAATCCCCGCGCTTGTTTTCGTAACCAAGTTCAGGATATCTGACATCATATACCAGATTGAGTCGTTTTTCGAGACGCTCAGAATGATATTGACGACCACCAAATAAGCTAGGATGAGGACCAATCAAAAAAGGGTCGTCCGCCAACTTGCCCATCACGTAGATTTCTTGCAGTTCTTCCCAGAGCATTTGCATGGGAATATCGCGAACCAATTCAAATGGACACTTGCTGTCACGCAGATATCCAGTGCGATTGCTATCGGTGATCCACACTCTCATCTGATACCAGCCCCAAACGCCGTCGAAATTGTAAGACTCAGGATCGCGGAACATAAGGACGTGAGCGGGATTGGGAATATCTTTCCAAGGCCACGCATATTCAAGCAGGGCGTCACCACGCTCAACTTGATGCAAAATGTCGCTTACCTTGATACGTGTGAGTTTCACAGTCCTTAGCTCTACTGATCCACATTGAATACAAAGGTGCCGCGATCCTTCCACATCTGCACAACACGATCACGGTCCTCAAAAACCATGTCGATTGGACGACCATACTTTGCTTCAAGACGATCGGCGTGGAGTCGCTTCTGTTCAACATCAGGTGTGTGTTGGTCGCCTTGCTTGAGGATGATTTCGTCAGGCAGAGCAAGACCATTGCGCTTGAACCAATCCACTGTCTTGTCGTAAGTGGCATGATCACGCCCACTGAGAACAACCACAGTGGCAACTGGGTCAGCAACAAAGCGATTATAGAAGTAAGCTACGGGGCCGATCAGCCCGTCGTCAACACAGGCGTGGTGAAAAAGGTCGAATCGACGCTTGACCTTTTTGCCGGTCATAGGATCAACAGGAGGGTCTGGCCGGATATGATGCATCCGATGCCGCACATCAGCCAAAGTTCCATCAAGGTCAAAAACAACCAACAAGATATCGCCTCCATTTGTTGTTTATATGATAAGCGAAGTATCTTGACTTGTCAAGCGTTCAAATGCCTCTTCAGATGATTTGTTAACAGGTCTCATCATCCTGGATATATGATCGCAAACAATTTCAACACGTCGTTTGTGGTCAGTTTCCTCAAGAACCAACAAGTTCGGATGTCGGTTATACATCCTCTTAAGATCCTTAAAGAACTCTATTCGTGTCTTGAGATTGGAAATCACACGAGTTCCATCATCTATCCAAGGCAAGTCAGGCGGCAGGAGAATAACAAGGTCATACCAGCCTTGTGTATACTTTCGTAGATCTTCAATGGGTTTTCCCAGGTAGATTTTACTGAACAAGTATGTGGTAACAGAGTCAGTATCACTAACAGTTAGCCCTGTTTCGCTATTGCTTATAGCAAAGAGCTCCATCTCATGATGTCGTTTGATGATATCATGGAAGTGGTCTGCTGTCATATTGTTCCCTACAGCTTCGCTTAAAGTGCGGCCATATTCAGGCACATACGGGCTGTTCATTGACCGGGCAACATCACGAGCAAGTGTGGTCTTGCCTGTGCTCTCAGGCCCAATAATGGTTACACGCTTGCCAAACGACTGGCGAAACATGGGGTGGATGTAGCGCCAGTTAGTAATGGGATCATTACGGATATCAGTGCCACTGACAGGCACCAGCTCGCGATCAGGGTCAACAGGGAACCAAAACATGTCACGGGTTTTGTCTTTGGCGCCGATACGAGATGCTGCCACTTGTCCATAGCGGTCACTGCTTACAAAGTAGTTGGCTTCAGGCGCGAGTATGTCAAAAACGTCAACCCAATAGTCCCAAAAGCTTTCATCCAAGGCAGTGCCATAACGGTCATAATGTTCAGCATCACCATGAGTTTCTGTGTGCATCATCACTCGGACGTTGTCCAAGTGCTGAAATGCTTGCTTGACCATCTTGTAGCGAAAAGCAAGCGGAATATAGATATCACCAGCATAGTCACCGTCCTTGCTATCGCTAACAATAACAGTGAGCTCGTCCATCTCGGCCGCCGCCATGGTGATCATAAGTTCATGTCCACGATGCAGTGGCTTGAATTTGCCGATAGTGACCCCCAATTTTGGGGGCCACTGTTTTCTTCTTTTAAAGAATGCCATGACGTATCTCCTTATGCCACTGCCGCTGCTTCAGCATCACGTGGATTCTGTTGGGCATAATCTCTATACCATGCAATACCACCTAGGGTTGCGAGGATAAGAAACACAACATAGAGTCCACTGGTGACAATAAGTCCCTTTGCATAGTAAACAAAGATTGCAATCACATCCATAGTGACCCACAAGACCCAGCTTTCGCGATATTTGGCAATCATGAGCAACTGAGCTGCGATACTCATCCAAGTAGTAAGTGCATCAATGTAGGGGAAGCTCGCTCCAGTGGTATAGGTTGCAACAAGGTATCCGTTGATACCAGCAGCACCAAGAATACCCACCCCAATCAGCGCAAACTGAATGGCAGTGAGACTGAGAACCACACTGGAATTCTCTGCCCGATTAGCTGCTCGCCTCCACATAATGAAGCCAACCAACTGCATGGGTAAATAGAACAGGATCTGTAGGCCTGCGTCACTATAGAGTCCGAATTGGAAGAAAAGGTATCCGAAAAGGATGACGCCAAGAGCACCAAAAAACCAAGTCCACATGTTGTGCTTGACTGCAAGGTATACGCAAATGGCAGAAAAGATGGTCCCGAATAATTCAACTTTGCCTAGGGGACCCGCAAAGTATGCGAGAATGGTCTCGATCATAACTAATCTCCTTAGTTGTTATATGCTGCTAGAACTCCTCTAGCGCATGTATTTATACTATGACTATTCTTTGCTCGAGTCGATGTCTTTGGTTTCAGTAATCTGCCTTGGCAAGAAGACCCTGTGTTTTGCCATTGCTTGCAGCCCGTAATCAAACCCACCGAACCAAACAGCATATAGCAATTCGTATTGATCCGCCCGCATCATTTCGTGGATACGTTCTTCGTTGACTCGAAAGAACTCGTCAAAACTTTCAGCTTGCTCGAATCCATGTGGAAGATCTGTGTCATTTGTCACGCATAAATTCCTCTCTATCCTTTACGGCTTTACGAGCGATCTGATCAGCTTGGGCTGTATAGTCACCCAACCCCGATTTGAGCCGAAAATACTCTGGATTTCTCAAAAGAGCAATCATGATGTTTTCGTAAAATTCAACTTCAGCTCTAGATCTCATTGAGAATATCATCCTTGTCTTGTTCTTCAGCATGTTGACTGTCAGCAATATATCGATTCCAAAACCACTTGAACATTTCTGGACCACGCATTACAATAACCATTAATGTGACGATAGAAGTAAACGTGCCAATAACAATCAAAGCAATCATTATCCCGTGATCTATTGCTATCACCGCTAATATGCAGATGGCTATGACAATAAACAGGAAACCAAAGAAAATATTTCCAGCCTGCTCATTATCGATCGGTTTCATTTTATTTCCTTTTGGATATTTTCAAGAAAGGTGTTGAGCTTCATTTGCGCGTCTGTTAAACGGCGGTCGCGTTCTGCGTAGCTTTGACAACGAACAGTTTTGATATAACCCCCGTCTGAGCCAATGATTTCAAACCCTGGTAACTGAATATAATCCCAGCCCTCCGTGTAAAGGTAGAACCAATTGATAAACGGAATGCGTGTGGCAATGGGATGGCGTTTACGAGCCAAACGATTAGCCAGTGGATGCACGTTGTTACGGTAAAAATTGAATTTTGCAAATCTTGATATGGATAGAGGATTTACACCCTCTATCATTTGATCACTAACAGTGTCGTTCATTCAGTTTCTCCTTGATCAGTGATCAAGCCCAACCATTCAGCGAGCTCGTTATACTTGGCAGTATTGCCCAGCTTGCTACGCACACGGGCCATAACCAACTTGTAGAAGTCGTCTTCACCATCAGCATACTTGAAAACTAGCTGCCAGTCAACCTTGTCAAGGTCGCTCTGGGGAAGAATCACTGTGGCCAACTTTTTCTTGTTGAAGTTGGCAGCCAACCAAGCGTCGCGAGCAGCAAATTCAATCTCACGAACCTTGCTACGAAATGCAGCATGAAAATCAGCTTCATACTCACGCACACGAGCAAAGTCGCGTTCGTCAAGATGCGGCAAGACGTCGTCGATCTCGTTTTCGAGAACAAGCGACAAGATGTGACGGTCAGTGCGGATCTTGTCCTTGACCTTGTGGATACGCACATACCAGTCGTTCTTGATCTTGAGCATGTGCCCATCAGCAAAGCGGATGATGTCACCTTCGCGACCTTCACGACCGCGTTGACGCGCAACGTATTCGTCGAGCGAACCTTCAACCTGACCATACATGTGCACAACCGTGATGTTGTCTGCACTAGCAAGCTTGCACACACGATCCATCTCAAGGTAGTCACCCGTGCGGTTGTCGCGGATCGCGAGCAGCACAAGGTCAGCCTGGTCATATTCAATAACGATACGATTGTCAGGAGAGACAAACTCAAACAACGGCGTCAAACCCTGGCGCGTCATGTTAACCATGAAATGTGCCATGGCATAGCGGTCGCCCTGCGACAGCGTCTCGAAATACGCTTCAGCTTCAAGAGCCGTGTCCGTGATGCCCATCTTGGTGCCAAGCTTGATCACTTCACTGCCGTGCTCGTCAAAGTAACGGAGCGGACGGATCATGCTGCCGTCCATCTTTTCCATGATCACATGGTCTCCTGACAGGTCGATGTTGTGCAGTTGCGTCTCTTCGCGCTCACCAATGTTGAAAAACTTGTGGAACGGACGCGAGATCAACTTACCCGAACGGTCAAAAATGATACCACGAAGTTCGCGACGCATGACACCCTTGGGAATCATACGACCGTGATTTTCCATGACATCGTTTTCGTCAATCGTAAACGTGTCTTCATATCCAACGTTGTAGTTGACAACCTTGTAGTGGTCACGTTCAGCAACGATGAATTCATCGCGGCCTTCGATAGCCGGCAGCACATCTTCAATGCGCTCGATGATCGGAAAGTCATAAAACATGTCATTTTCTCTTATTCAGTTATCACCATGATGGAATAATTATCAAAGTTTGTTCCTTCGGATCCAGTTTCACAGTCATCGATCCAATCTGCAATAACTTTTCTTGCATAAGCATCACTTTGCTCTGTCGACAACAACTGGTCCTTAAAATAAACTTCATAATATTGGGTCATCATGTTCTCCTTTGCTTACAATACCACTATAAGCGAAGTGTCTTGGTTTGTCAAGTATTATTCTGGCGTCGATTCGCCAGTTTCGATTTCACGGATGGCAGCTTGGGCAAACTTGACCCACATCTCCTGGCTTTCAGGCATCAGGAGATCCCAGTTTCCGTGGAAGTTAGGCTCTTGCTTAAACCAGGCACGGGCAAGACCCTCTGCCGATTCGTATCCATCTTTTTCGCCTACAGCTTTGACGCTGGCGATGGTTTGGCGGATCATGTCGGCAGTAATGGTCATTGCTTTCTCCTTTGCTTACAATACCACTATAAGCGAAGTGTCTTGGTTTGTCAAACACCAAATACTACTTCTGAAACTTTTTTGTAGTGATTTTCTTGAACAAGCCTAAGGCTGTTCATCCATTCTTTACGGCAGAGCGGCGAGCCGTCAGCTTTTCGCCAACCATGCTTGTTCCAATGTAGTGCCTTCTTGATGTATTTTTCAACAGCTTTGGCCTTGAGCCGCTTGGCCTTGGGCTCTACGGGCTTGGGAAAGCGTCCAGCAAGCATGTCTTCTACACTGAGAACACCGCGCCGATGATTACAACCAGCACAGGCCATAGCGTAGTTCTCCCACTCATCGGCCCCACCTAGGCTGCGCGGTTGAACATGCTCGATCGTAGCCGAGTCCTTGTAGTTGGGCTCAGGGCGGCAATGAATGCCGCACCAGCAGCAACGCCAGTTTTGGGCTTCAGCAAGCATACACCGCATATGGATGTTACGAGCAACCTTCAGCGCAATCGAAAGGTGTGTGATGTGAGGTATCTTTTTGAGCTCACAACGCTGAGGATATTCGTTGATAACTGCGGGCAGGGGGATGTTGGGTTTATCACACATAGACATCCTCCGTTTTGTCAGCACGGATGGCCATTTCGATGTTGGTACCATCCACGCGCACCCAGAAAACGGTGACATCACCGACCCGAGTGCTCTCCAGCACTTCGGCAGTTTTGTCTATGTAAAAGTTGATGCTGTCTTTGATACGGACTTTCATCATATATTCTCCTTTGCTTACATGTATAATATAAGCAAAGTGCCTTGGTTTGTCAAGTATTTTTTAGATATTGGGAAGTATATTTCAGCAAGGTTTTCATATACTTGCTGTTACGAGGCCAGATATTTCGGAAGCGAGCATAGGTTGGTAGCTGTTCCTTGTGCGCTTCTGGATTACGCAGGGTGGCTGCGGGATCTTCGGTATCAGCGATCTCCTGCGCCAAAGTCTCGCCATAAGCCATGAGCTCGTGTGGGTCGCGTAGATAGGTGCGTTCCCATTCGCGATGCGTCTTGGCATCGTCGGCTTTTTGGTAGCCGCTTGTCACCTTGTCAAGGTCAGTAATACGGCTGTGTTGTCCTTTGTGGACAAGCTCATGGCTCATTAGACGCATGAGCATCTTTTTGAAAGTTTTGGGTCCATATGCACCGATTAGGTTACGAGCGTGAAGAATGACTGTGAAGTCAGTTACGCGCTCGCCATCCGCAGTTTCACCAGTATTGGCTTCAGCACTTATCCACCAATCACCTTCGGGTTTATTGTAGTTGGTGACAAAGTCCACACGAAGTTCTTCATCTAAGCTTGCATTGAGAAGATCCTCTAGATGATTGATGTTATCAAGATCATTGTGGGTATCCAAATAATCCTGATATTCAGACAGGGCCTCATCAACACCATCTCCAAGAGTTTTCATAAACTCTTGATCTGGTTCAACATTGGCTTCAAGAACGATATCACTGACTTTCATGTCAGTATTTAGCTGGGATAGTTTCCTAGAATGGCTTCACTAACTAGCAGCCGTGCTAACTGATCATAATGAGGACTTTCAGTGACTGGTCCTTGATGTTTAAGAACAAGTTCACGGAGATCTCTTATAAGGTCCAGTCGTTCCTGTTGGGCATCCCGTTCACCGCCCATGGTCTGCCCTCTCTGAAGGTGTCATCTCACGATAGCCTTTATAACGCCACCTAGGATCAACAAGAACACAATCGGCCTTGAGTTGAGGATCATCATATTGCCATCCCGAAGGACCAAGACTGTCTTGATATTGGGCCTCTTTCCTGATATCAATCAGATTGGACCAACATGGTTCATATCCAATTGGACTCATTATCGATGCGAAAAATACGATGTAACCTGTCCAGAGGCCGCCCAAAAAGACACCCACAATGGCGATTAGTGTTTGTATATTCATTTTCTTCTCCTAAATGCTCGAGGATTTTGTTTGCGAATTCGTTTAAGCCGTCGCTTCGCAATTGCACGTCTCTGGCTTCTCTCTTCACTTTTGCTATAATATTTTCGCCATGCATCTGCTCGGGCAAGATGGCGACCTAACCATTCTGGATCTCCGACCGTAAAAAGAAAGACCAGTAAGATTAAGATTTCCATAAGATTCCATTAAAAAGTATACAACATAGCATAAAGTTTTTTATTGACAAATCGATCCGCTGCTGAATAATATTGTTCTTGTGCGGTTTGCGCGCGGCGGGCGGCTTGTTTGACAGCTTGCAAATCATCCGGACTGTTGACATAGACGTAGATTAGATCGTATATACGATCTCGGTATGATCTTTGTTCGTCACGAAATGCTTGAATGGCCAAGATGTTGTTAATATCAGTTATAACACCAATCAACTCTTTGCGGGCGGCGTCACGATCTTGATCAATATTGAAATAGGACCAATCAATATCTTGCTTCTTGAATTCTGCTATGTCACTAGCAACCCATGATTGAACTGTGTTGGTATGACCAATCCAACCCCACATAAAAAATGCACAAAGGGTGGCAACTGGTCCAGCCACCACCCAAATCATCGTTTTAACGAATTCAGACATCAGTCAAGTCGATCACTCGGATAAACTGTGATACCAGCCTCAGCTTCGAGCACCTCGGCATACGCTTGGGCGCCAGCATACTTGCAATCGACGTTCTGAGCGCCGATGCCTGCGGGGTTCCAGAGCTGCCAAGCTTTGCCAGTGTAGTCCTTGCGGAAGCCAATGCTTTCCATCATACGGCGTTCAGCTTTGCCGTCGCGAGTATTGCCTTTGAATGCAGGATAATACGTGACCCAGGCAAAACCACAAGCGCCACCGTCTTCCCCACCGAAATACTTGACGAGTAATTCCTGCGCAGCAGTCTTGGCGGATTCAGAAGCTTTGGCGTGAGCTTGTTCGATTATCGTGGTCATGTTCTATCTCCGTTGCTTACTATACGAATATAGCACCAAGGTGTCTTGGTGTCAAGCCTTATTTCCGAATTCTTTCTGGAGAGCTTCGAATTGCTCGCGGCGACGTTCGAGCATCGCTGCTTCGGCGCGGTCGAATTCCTTGATGCGAGCCTCATATTCCTCGTCAGTTTCTTCGCGCAATCCTTCCACGTAATATACCTTTCGTGGATGCTCATCACCCCAATCATATTCCTCACGAGGTTCGATACGAAATTCGTCGAAGTCGCCGCCGTGATCTTCTTCGATTTGAGTCATCTCGCGACGCAACTCTTCAAAGCTCATGCCATATTGGATATCAATCTTGATGTCCCAAGTCATTTTCTGGTCGAAAGGACCGCCAGACTCTTGAACACGATACCACTTGTATAGTTTCTTTTTACTTGCCATTAGATCAGTTCTCCAAATCGTTCACGGACATGAGCAACAAAATTATCTACGCCGTAGATTTCGATGAAATCTCCCCAACGGGGTCCTTCCTCACGCTGATACACAACAAGGTAGAACCAACGAAAGAACGTGCGAAGCTGGCTCTTGTCTTGGTCGAAGACATCCTTACCAGCGTCATACACAAGGGTCATATATTGTGGTGCAGCATCCTGTTCGGGATCGAGTTCGAGCTCTTGTAGTTCGTTGAGCATTTGATCAATACGCAGGATGAATCGTTCAAGACGATCCATGTCCACTGCAAATGGATCAGGTTCTAGGAACCATTCGTCCGGTGCATCCTCTGGCATCTGCTCACCTAAATGTAGGTAAAGATAAGCGGCAAGTATGTTTGGTTGCGTTAACATTAGGTTCCAAAATGAATGTGGTAGACACCGTCTTCGTCTTGCTCAACGGCTTCGATGAAGTAGAAGCGTCCAAAGCCCTCTTCGTTCTTTTGCAGCTCACCGTGGTAAACGCTGAGAATGACGTGCACGATGTGCTTCATGGTTGCTGCACGGGGGATGGTGATCTCGTAGTCAACAACACCCGAAATCTGGTTGTCAATGTATCCCCACAGGTAGTCCATTCGAATCTTGCTGCCAGCGGGCACAACATAGTCAGGACCGTATGTAAACTGATCGTAGGTCAGTTCGTCATCATCCAGCCAGCGACCCTTTCCGTCAGTTACTTCGTCAGGACACCAGCGATACTGTCTGTTATCAAGAACGCTATCCACGTCCAGAAGTGCAATTGCTTGGGCAGGGTCAATGACATGCGTTTTACGTTCTTCGCGCATAATGCGTCTCCTTTGGCTTACCTTATCAATATAAGCAATACGTCTTGGTTTGTCAAGCATTAAATGTCTAGATCGACAATTTCCTTTTCAACAAACTGAATCAGGTTGTCAAGGAATAAGAGAGCCAAAAACGATTAAAGCTATACCAAGTATAAACCAAAAATTACCCTTAGTTAGATTGTATCCCACCAGCGCGCCACCGATCATTGATATTATCAAACCTAGTGTCATATCATTCTCCTACTGCCATGGCCATTTCTTTGGTTTCAAGTGCGCGATCCAGTGTATCTGTCTCTTCTTTGTCGTCACGCAGCTCAACGAAACGAGGATGGCTCAGTGCATGGTATTCATTCTCACGTCCTTGTGTGATGTCGTTACAAGTCACAGTCATAATCCGACCAATGAGTTCCTCGCGGCGGCCGTTGAAATCCTCCAACTGTGCATCTGTAAAGCCTGACGTGCGGCCCCGAATCATGCCGTCATCTGTTTCAAACGTCATAGCACCAAACGTTGCCTCACGCCGTGTGCCTGGAGTTCCTTCTTTGAAGCCCGTGATACGAACATCCACGTCAATCTCTAGCTTGAGTTTGAGTTGCTGTGGGCTGGTGCCGTCACGAAAAATAGCACTGGAGTCTTTTAGGATTGCGCCCTCTAGTCCTTGGTTCATCCACTCTGCACACCACATCAAAGCCTCAGCAAACGAGTTAACTTTGCGGGTTTCAATAAGACGAACATTTGACTGTGCTGATGCGTGATTTCCAATAGTCCAGCTTAATGTAGCAAGACGATCTTGATATTCTGTGGTGCCTTTGACCTTGTTGGCAGCGCCCGTATATTCTTCCAGGGTCACATAATCCCACAATTCAAACATGATGTCGTCGTGCGGGGGGTTGTCTGAATTGATCATACCGTTGCCAATAGCACGGATGAGCGGTCGACCTTTCTCCCACACTGTGAGTTCGCCGATGTAGTGCCCATTGGGGAAGTCACGCATCTGACCGGCCAAGACTGGATACTCGTATTGCTCGCCGCTGCGGCTGATGAATGTCACCTCACCATTCTCAACAGTTGCTTGGCGATATGTTCCGTCGGCTTTGAGTTGCACAATCGCGCCCTCCGGGTTGATCTTCTTGCGGGTCTTTTCGTTAAACAGCCCACACCGCATATAGACAGGCTTGACGATAAGGCCACGGAACACCTTGTTGATGTTGCTACGCCCCATGTTGATGCGCAAGTCTCGATTGAGGATACCATACAACACACGAGCCTCTTCAGACCACATATTGAGCATCACCTGTTCAATTTTTTCACGGGCTGCGTTTCCTGTAAGTTCACGGCTTGCGAGTTTCTCGAGAGTATTCAAAGCAAAGAACAACGGAATCTGGTCATACATTCCTTCTGCCCTACGCTCAATACAACCTTCATCGATTGTTGCGACACTGATGCCATAGGTATAATCAACCTTGTCGTAGGTCATCTTGAGAACGCGCTTGAGCAGTTCGTTGTCTGCATACTTGCGCAACACATCCATCTTGTAGTTCGCACCGTTGTTGGCACGAAGTTCTTCAAGTATTTCAGGAATCGGTGTCATTCTTCAACCACTTTTTCTTGTAGGGTTTGAGATCTTTGTGATGAGGCGGGTAATCTTGCATCCCAATGTCAGTGAGGATACCACAACAAATACATTTGAAAGTCACCCTACTGACCTCGTCTTCACTGGCTGGCTTATAGCGCAAGTCTTCGCGGAAAATTTTGAGTCGGGCTGAACAGCCACGCTCTCCATGTCCAAATCCCGTGCAATAGGCTTTGATAAACCAGTTTTCTTCGGAGGGCGGGTGTTGAAGAACTTTCATATTTCACTCCGTATTGTCTATCTAGTATATTGCAGAACTTTTCAATAGTCAACAATATTCACGAAACCCTGTAGGAATTTATCAGAGAATCAACATAACTCAACGGCGCATCGCCCAAATCTCCGTCAGGCATGCCAGGCACGTTCACAGTGTGTGCAAAGTGACCGACCTTGGCCAGCTTGCGTCCAGCTGGTCCAGGGTCACAGACAGCCACGACAGGCCGCATCTGACGCACACACATCAGCCAGTTCTTGGTAGACGTGCTTGGATCGTTGCTGAGAACGGCAACGGCACTCATGCCCTGTTCAGTGAGACGAGCAGCGTCGAAGATGCCCTCTGTTACAAACAGGGTGGTGCTGAGACGCCAAGCCTCAAGACCCCACACTGTCACACTCTTCGAGTGTTTGGGGATGAGCTTATCGCCACGATAAGTGTAATAGCGACCCTTTTGATCGTTCTTTTGCACTTTGTCAGCATCCGGACGATAAGCTTGATAGCCGACCATCTGTCCGCTGAGGTTCCAGAGCGGAAACTTAGCCACACGTTCAGTTTCACTCATCCACACATTGTGGAGGTTGGTGTCAACGTGGCGATCACGGATATGTTGCAGCATGGTTGTCATTGTTTCAGCTATTCAGATAAACGGTGAGTTCAAAGTCTGCGGTGTCAGTGTTCTGGTCGTCGCTGAGCACCTGCTCACGCTCCCAGTCGGTGTCGTAGAACGTATACTTGTCGTGCTTTTGGAGCGGATACGTGTTGTTGGTCTCAACTGCCCGAATGATGTTCAGTGCTTCATCTTTGCTGTAACGATTACCATGAAGCGTATCAGGCGCAACGACAAAGAGCCTGAGATCATTGAGATCATAAACGTAGTCAGCGTTGAAGAAGCCCACGGCATCTGCATCGTAAAACTCGGGGTTGGGTCGATATGCAACGTGAATACGCATCTTGATCTCCTTATTACACCACCAGTATAAGCAAAGTGTCTTGGTAAGTCAAGAAAAAAGTGACGAGCGCTGGGCCCGTCACTTTGACCGGATTCAAAAGTTGTAAGCAAAGTCTCCGGTCTATTACACGTAAGCGACCTCCCACCCAGCCTGTTCGAGGGTAGCAATACACTCACGAATGTATGTGTTCCATTTTTCGTTAGTATAGTCAAGAACCACAGCGTTGTAGAGTTCTTGAATCTGAGGATTGGTTTTGAAAACGTCCTCCATGGCATCCTGATTGTTCCTGAATTCCTCAAGAACGATAGTGCCGTCAGACATATGTTCAACTTGAACTAGCATATGCCTTCTCCCTTTAGAAGTATTCTGAACCGTCCAGGTAACCCAGCAGTTTGGTCGCGGCGCGGAGTTCTTCCTGCGACATCAAGTTGCTGGTCGGGCTGGTCGAACGCGCCGGATATGCAGCCTTGTGGCGCACATCGCGCGATACGCTCTGGATCATGCCTTCGACAGTGGCACCACCTTCAAACATGCCCTTGAGCCCCATTGCGGCGTTATAGTCAGCAGCATGGCTGAAGTAAGTGCCGCCCCACGACATCGCGTGAGCAGGATTCTTGGAAAACTCTTCAGTGAGCTTGGCGGTCATTTCCTCATGCTGTTCGATAACACGGATGGCCCAGACAACAGCGCGGGCAAGTGCACCCTCAGAGTCATCACGGCGATAAAGCTTGGAAAACTCTTCCCACGGGCCGCGACCTTCGATCCGGGCCAGGCGCATTTCTTCGGCAACTTGCGCTTCGCTCTCCTTGCGAGCTTTGTCCTCGGCCGCTTCGCGAACCTGCTCTTCAAGCTCGGCGACTTTTTTGGCGACGGTGCTTTCCTTCCAGCGACAGTCGACAGGCTGGCCGGTCAGTTCACCATAGCGGGCGACGAGTTTATCAAAAGTGTGCATGTCTGTCTCCATTTGCTTACCCTACTAATATAAGCAATGTGCCTTGGTTTGTCAACCGGTTTTTGGCACCTCTTTAATTTTTTCGATATTCAGTAAACGATATAAGCTCACTTATGGATAGCTTTGCCATCACTGCCTGTTCGTGATTAATAAAACCCCAACCGCGACATGGACCTGACATTTCCTTAAAATAAATCATGTCGCCAGGCTGGATGATTCCTTGATCTAGAAGTTGTTCTTCAGCCCTGTAGGCTTCAGCAATACTATTGAACCAAAATATAGTTTTTGTCGGTATTTCTGGACGGCTGTTTGGTTCATACGCATCATACGATTCATTGATCTGTTGATATTTTTTTGCCATTATACAATTTTACCGGGGTTGAGCCGGCCCTCATTTCCTTCGATGTGTTCGCCCATGCGAGCAAGATCCGCAACAGCTTGGGGATCACGTTCTGCCCACACAAGAAGTTCCTCTTCAGTAAAGCTTTCATCAAGCTTTGCAAGCCAAACTTCCATGTTACGTGGTTGATTGAAACGTGCTCGCATCTGGCACATACTGATGATGGATCCAACACTCTGAGGTGGGGTTTCATCAGCCATCTTGGCCAAGACGCATTGCTCGTCGATCTCAGTAAGATTGACGATTGCCTCAAATCCATTCTGGTCGAAACTAAACAAAAACACGTTGCCACCCATTATTCAACTCCTGCGTTCTGTATCCATTTGGTAAACAGTCCTGTCGACCGGGAGTATGACACACCTGCGTCCATAATGCAAGTTCTTCCTGGCTGGGCGGTGCTGGGAAACATATAGGTGTAGGACCAGAGCCTAGCACCGTCTTCAAGCCCCTCTGCGAGCTTGGAATCTGAAAAAATATTAGGCAGGGCTTCCCAGGCTTCCTTGCCCATCGCATGACGGCTCATATCATTATAACCTCTTTTTCGATGACCTTAGCTATAGCAAATTTATTGCGTAGCTGAATTCGGTGATAATTTGCAGCATCTTGGTTGTCAAAAACCTTGTCAATTTTTCCGTTACTAAGGACAATCCAAACGGTCATAATTTCCTCCGTTCAATCTCTTCTCGTAAAGCGATCATATTTTTAGGATAACGGAAAAAGGCATATGCGCCTTTCTTTCGATTCTTTGCGATGCGTCCAAGTGCCAGTATAGCACTGTTAGACATGTTTGAGAAGGGGATCTGTGATTGGTTAACCATTCTTCTTTGCCTCTCGGCGAACTGCTTTGGAAGCGGCGCGTTTCTGTGCTCGGCTACCCGGGCGGCCATAGCTTCCAGCCGCCCTGCGTCCAATCTTTTTGGCAGTGTTAGTATTCATCACATACTCCAATATGCCTCTGAGCTGGGCGAGCAATAGCTGGGCGTGTTCACGCTCTCTTGATACTCCTCACCACTCAGCAAGTTCGTGCGCGTAACCGTTTTTTCGATCTTGCCGTAGAAGTCGTTGACCGAAGCAATCGAGTAGTCGGCAGCATTGATGTTGCCTAGGTTGGCGGCACGGGTCCGGGCGATTTTCGCTCTCCGCATCGTGGCGTGGTTGCGAGTGTCCAGCAGACGAGTGCTTTCAATGTTGTAAACTACATAACCCATCGTGTATCTCCTTTGCTTACCCTACTAATATAAGCAATGTGCCTTGGTTTGTCAACCATTTATTCATGAAAAAAGGGCCTAACGGCCCTTTTTTGTCATGCTTCAAGAATTATATCTGCATACGTTTCGTAAAATTGTTGCCAGCCAAGGCTGGTTTTACCGCGGATCTGGATGGAGCATCCGCTCTGGGCGATGATGCGGACCAAGTTGATCACCACCGCAATCGTCGGAAGGACCGGGGGCCACTTGAGGCTATCTGCTTTGTATTTTGCCATAAGCATCACCGCTTCAGCCCATCCAGCAACACCTGCCGTCCCGCCACCTTTCCCCGAGGGTTCCCCTTCAGGACTGACGAACACATACTGGCGCATGACCGCCACAGCTTCAGCATACTGTGCCGACGTAATGTCGTTGAGGCTGGTCGTGTCAACCTCAGTGCTTGCACGGAACAGAAACTCTTGTAAACGGGCTTGAAGCCTGTCGCCCGTAAGCCCATCATTTTGGGCAGCAAGAATAGCTTGGGTTTCGTCGATCAGCCCTTTAAGAGCGGTTTCAGTTTTGGTTAACGTCATTTGTCGTCTCCTTTGCTTACCCTATCAATATAAGCAATGTGCCTTGGTTTGTCAACCATTTATTCATGAAAAAAAGGGCCCTGGGCCCTTTTTTTTGGTAGTTAAACTCAGAGGCTGAGATATTTTTGTGGTTTACTCAGGGCTCTCAGGCTGAGGGATCATTTGATCACGGATCTCTTTGAGTAGCAGAGTTTGTTCCTTGACTTGGGTAATCCAAAAGTATGGCACGTATAGTCCCAGTGTCAACACCGTAAAGATGATGAACAGGAAGAATGTAAGGAGTCGATCTCCAAATGTGTCTTTGTGAATAGTCATTTTCTCTTTCCTTTGTTTCATATAATACCAATATAATCAATGTACCTTAGTTTGTCAACCATTTATTCATGAAAAAAAGGGCCCTGGGCCCTTTTTTTGATCTCGTTGAGCTGTTAACCCTGTCCAAACAGATCCGCAGCTTGATTGCGATCAATCATGTTTCCGTTGATGTCAAAATACATCACACGATTGAAGCCTTCGTTTTCGCTGGGCAGCTGAAAACTATCGCGCATGGAACGAAGAACAAAATCTGGGATCTCCTTGCCAGCGCGGCTTTCGAGACGCCGTTCGAGCTCTTCTTCTTGCTGTTGGTTGAACGGCGGAAGAATACAGATGCATTCACGACGATATTCCTTGGGGAAACGGTTCATGATCTTGCGGCGCTTTTTGCGAGTCATGTTGGTCTGGTCCCAAAGGACATTTTGTCCTCGCTCAATAGCGGCTGCGACTTCGGCATCAGCCAGCTCAGCCGCCGTGCTTGCGAAGTCCTTAAAAACCTCAGCATAGGTCGAGTTGATCTCAGCGGCGCGGGCATCGATCTTGTCGTCTGTGCTGTATTGGTAACTGCCAGCAGCGACACCAGTTGCCACGGCAGTGGCCCGGGCTGTGCTCTTGCCGCTCGCAGGAAGACCCACGAGGACAACTACACCAGGACGTTGATCATTCTTTTGGCTCATATTGTGACATTAGCATGGTGTTGATTCGTTGTCAACTAAATATCGACATGAAAGATGTTTATGTTGATAAATTTTCAGCATTGATCAATGAAACCAGTGAACGAACTGGATTGAGATTTGATCCCATGATCCAAACTTATGTCAGTGTGCTTCTTGCGGATCACGTTGAACGAACAGATTTCTTCAGTCAGCCATTTGGACTACGTTATATGGATCTTCAAACCAGCACCAACGCAAAAGAACTGGGCGATAATTGTCTTGTTCTCGTGGGTGTATTTCCTGGATATCGTGGTATGAGTTCGGATTATTATGTTCAAATTGGTAGTGGAAGTTATGGCATGGCCGCAAGTGCTACTGGAAGCATGGTCTTCGAAACACTTGCTCGAGATTTTGACAGCTTACGCGAACTTTTGAATCAGCTATCACCGCCAACTTTTTTGTAGCTGACACCTTTGCTGCGTAAATATTTTTGAAACTCTGCACTCTCTTCTTCACTGTAGAAAGCAACCATGGCGTTGTCGTTCACTTCGTTGTAGCTGTTGGTGCCTGAGCGAAATTCTCTCATCAGCTTGGTAAGTTCATACGGACTCATATCGAGACTCAAAACTCTTTCGTTTTCGATATGTTGGCTTTGTTGCTCGGGCTCGAGATGATCATACTGGCCCTCATTAATGAATTCACGTGCTTTCATGTCCATATTTATGAGAAAACCGTTATACAAATTTTGTATAACGGCTTTCTGTTCTATTAAAATTCTATAGCCCTGGACCACAAGCTTCTCACAAGTCCCATAAATTTATAATTTATCTCTATAACACTATTTAGTTAGAGCATTTTGTAGTTCTCCTTTTGAATACTACGATTTGAACTATTGTGTTATACTATACTATACTATATTATCTAACGTGCAACCACTTCACTGTTTTACAAAGCCGCCCAACCGACTGGAAGTGGACTTTCTGACTTTTTTACTTTTACTATACTATAAAAATAAAACAATTAGCCAGTTGGGCTTGGATAAATTTGGTGGACCCTATCGGACTCGAACCGATCACCTCCTGCGTGCAAGGCAGGCGCTCTCCCAGATGAGCTAAGAGCCCCTATTAAGTTATAGTCTATTTATACATAATCCACGGGCAGATCGCAAGTATTGAATAGTATCCAAGACGTTTTGGTTAGCAGTTTGTCAATATCATCTATCCATGATTATCAATTCGATACCAGCCTCATCACACATCAACTGTGCTGCTCGAAAACTATCAGCAAATCTCTCTTGAAGTGCAGGGCTGGGGGCTGTTGTTACCACTGTTTTGATGCCGCTCTGTATGAGCAGGCCCATGCAGTTGCTACAAGGATAATGCGTAACAAATGCTGTAAAGCCGTCTAGAGGCTCTCGTGCGCTTGAGATTGCATTTGCTTCTGCATGTTGCACAAGGAGGTATTTTAGACTGCGATCGTTGTAGCGATCCTCGCTATCTTGAACTCCACGGGGAAATCCGTTATACCCCACCGACACAACGATCTTGTCGTTGTTGACGACGACACAACCAACTTTGGTGCTTGGATCCTTGGACCAGCTTGCGACTTGGTCAGCAAGTTCCAAAAATCTCTTGTTCCATTTTTCATTCATGATGTTTATGGTGCCGGATGAGGGAATCGAACCCCCGTCTACTGCTTACAAGGCAGTTGCTAAACCCCTCAGCTAATCCGGCACGTCCTCCTATTTATACTATAAGCGCATGGCTAAGTCGATCGAATTTTTCACGCTCTCTCTGCTTTTCTTCTTCAGTTTTGATTGGAACACCAAATTCTTGATAGTTGAGTTGATCCCAATCGATATCGAAGAATTTTGCACCTAGTTTGAATTGTTCGTATGTGAGACCATTTGCGTAGTCAACATCAAGCCATTTAAACCGAACGTCACATCCGTGATTGTTATTAACAATACCAACTTGGGTATCTTGGTGTGCAGGACCGTGTAACCGATCTTCATCACTGCGCTCGCCCTGTTCTCCTTCAAGCCTAAAAAACAAGTTTAATGCTTGTAGATCGTAATCATCAATGATTAGACAGCGAGCATCTTCCTGGATGAAATCCTCCATGTGAGTTGCGATGTCGTCATATCGCCTGCTGCTCATGCCGCGCTTGGAACATTGTGGAGGATCAGCATAGTCAAAATTCAAACCTTGTTCACTGAACAGATCTTTTAGATCCTCCAAGTCAACCCATACTCTCCAGTTGGTAACAATCACTACCTTTGCATTGCCGTATTTGGCAAGTAAGTTGTGTGCACGGACACCCCACTCATCAAAGTTGGGAGGCGTTTCCACAAATAGTTCGGGCGGTTTAACACCGTCGTTGAATGCTTGAAGGAATGCACGGTTGTCAGGAAACATATGTGCGCGTCCTGGCAACAGTGGTCCGTCGATGTCAACAAATAGATAATTTTGCGTCATTAGATATCCGATACTCTTTTTCTTATCATGATCATATATACCCACAACATATATCACAATGACACAACGTGGTTATTTATGGTGCCCCATGCAGGAATTGAACCCGCGCAACGCTGGATTTTAGAGATCCCGGCTCTAACCACTGAGCTAATGGGGCGTTATTCTGGTGTGTCGTCGACTTCAGCGTCGCGTATGTATTCTTCTAGAATTTCTTCGACGATCTCATCAACTGTCTTAACTTCCAATATAGCACGTTCTTCAAGCCAGTCAATCACTTGTTGCTCGAGAACGATTTCGAGTTGCGTGTAACCTGTAATGGTTTTGTCTCTATAAAGATTGTGTGGCATCATGCTTCCTTGGTGGTGCCGGTTGCCGCTCCGGCGTCGGATTTCGCCCCGACGGCTTGTGGAGTTTAATGGCGTCCCTGTTATACTCTTAACAGCAAGCTTTGACTATGTTACCATAGTTTTTCTTGCCGAAACGCTCTTCAAATAGGTGGCGTGAGTAACGTAGCGTTTGCGCGGTCTTGTCCTACTCAAACGGGAAGTCTGGCGCCGCGCTGCCCTGGTGCCCTCTCACAAGCCCAAGGAGTCTCTGATCTACAACCTTTTAGTTAGGCGGTATTTAGCCCCGTCTACGAGGCGTGGCCTCAAGAGGCGTGGCCTCGGCTGATTGAGATCAAGCACGGTATTGTAAGGCCCCGTGCTGTCGCTGTTAAAGTGGTCGCTGCTCAACCCCAGGCCACTCGTTATTTCTTATAGCGGCCTATTCTTTAATTGGACCATTGAGCAACTCAAAGAGCGCCCATATCATTAGTCCTGGAAAGAAAAAGAGGAACAGCAAAAGAGCTGCGATCCAATTGCGTTGAAAAGCCCTGAAGCAGCCAACGAACAGCCCAAAAAGAATAGCGATGAAAATGATTAGTGCTAGTGCAGATTCCATGATCAATCATACAGTTCCAACAGTTCTCTATTAATATAGTAGTTCTAAGTGCGGTTGTCAATCAATGATTCCTAGGAGACGTAACTCTTCTTCTTCTTGGTCTTGAAGGCTGCGTGGCAGCATGTTGAGCACTACTGCGTCGTCATCTTGTTCACGGATCTTGTCATCTCGTGTAACCATGTTAACATGACCCGCGCCACTGACAAACTTGACTTTTGCTTCACCACCCGAACTCTTCTTGGCATTCTGAACATAACGACGCTTATCTCCAGTTTGAACACGATAGTTACCTGCACCTATAATGTCATTGAGGAACAGGCTGTCTTCGAAGTCTCTGATTTCTTTTGCTGTAGCGCCTTGACTAAACACGTTGGGAAGTTCAAGGATAATAGGCTCGAGCGGCGGGTTGTTGGCAACTACAACTTCACCATCTGGTTGATCACGGAATACCGCAACGACTTGTCCGCGCCCGTTGATGCGTATAGTGCCTTTGCTGAGATATCTGAGTATCTGTAGCTTTTCTTTTTCAGACTTCTCGAGAGCGTCTTGGATCTTCTTGAGATAATCCATTGGCTCGAGGTAGTCGTCTGGTTTGTAAATTGGTGGCTCGAATGTGACATCGGGCATTGGGTGGCGGCGTGGAATTTGTGTGCCACCACGACCAAACTCTCTTGGTCCAACGTTGCTGACCACGATGGCACTACTACCACCAATAACAATTCCACCCTCACCAACAATTGCACCTGGTGCAAACGCAATGTTGCCGTCTCCGTCAACAACAAATCCGCCGGTGCCCGCGATGTCGTAGCTGATGTTGGTGTTGCCTGTGCCTTCTGTAACCAGTCCACCATCAGGTGTAATGTTGTAAGTGATCTCAACGTTACCGCTACCACCAATTGAGACGTTACCACCAACAACAGGGGTAATGCTGAACTCAATACTTGCCTTACCGTCAGTAACAAGACCACCACTTCCGATAAAGCGTGGACGATAGACAAAAAGACCATCTCCGCCTGTGATGAGGCCGACACCAGCATCTCCTTCAATGCAATAGCTGATGAAGAAGTCTGCGTTGCCGCCTGTAATAAGATTGATTGGTCGGAAGTCTGTAAGGGCGCCTCCTCCTAGGATGAGGTCACCGATAATTGGCTCGATAAAGCCTTGAGTACTAATACCTAATCCGTCAGGACTAGATAAACCCTGGGTTGCAATCTCTCTTTGGGTTCCTTTTCTCGCTGCCATGAGTTAGGAATCCGTTCGAGTTACTGTTATGTCTCCGCTACCATCGTCTGTGATGGTTTGCTGAATGTAATCTGCGTTACGATTGGTGCTGGTAACATTGAGTGGGTTGGTAACATCCAAACCGTGAATTTTCCAGAGTTCGCTGATCCGGACTACACTGTCAATACCGAGTTCTGCACCAACACTTCGTCCGCCTTCCACAAGTGTAGATGTGTTAAAGTTGACTGTGACTTTAAACTCACCAAGCGGTGGTAGAACAGGGTCACTACCATCACGTGAGAACACGTTGCCTGTAATAGTGAGAATGTGATCGCCTTCCCAGCTTCGAATCTTCCAGCCATTCTCAAGGAAGAAGGTTGATCCTAGGATACGATCACCTGGCAAAGGGTCACCACCAACCACGCTTAGTGCTTGTGCATACCGTGCGTTGGTGTAATCGTTAACCAGTGTCCATTCTTTCCAGTTGGAATAAATGTTCTCACGGAAGTCGATCTCAGTAACACCGTCATTAATTAGAATAAGTCGATTAGGGCCATCAAATGTAACTTTTTGTCCAGCGAAAGTAGTGTTAGGATCATACGCCTCCCAAAACTGCCAGCCGCCGTAATTAAGTAGTAGCATGGCGCCTCCTTAGAGCTTGATCTCTTCCCAGTTAACAGTTGCGACAACATCGGCATTTGTGCCGCTCAAGCATTCTGCTGTAATACAAATACCCGGCTGACTTACACCGTCGGCGCCGAGACAAACTTCCCAACTGTGAATTTGACGTGAATCATTGTTATCAATGTATGTTGTGCCGTCTGCCTCAACAATAAAGTTACCAAGTTCAATCGTTCCGGTTGTGTTGATGGCTGATGCGCTGTTGTCAACTTCAAATGCACTAGATAATGGTGTTGCAAAACTTTCACCAGTAAGTGCTGTGGTGAGATCACTTACTGCACGAATACGGTATAACACTGGTCCACTGCCAGTGCCAGTGATATTTGCTAGTCCAATTGACGTTGTTCGTGCAATTGCACGGTTGGTAATGCCGCCAAATGTTTGTGCTGCGCGAACTGCAAATAATGGAATTTCGCTGCCAGTCACAATGGTTTTTACGCCACTATTTCCGGTTCGGCGATCACCAGTAACAAAGTATCGTGAAGAGTGTTTTACTGCTGCACAAGCAAAACGTATTTCGCTTGTGCTTGCCGCCGCACCTGTGTTTTCATTTTCAATACGAATGGGTAGAGTTGCTGTGCGCATATATGGATAGCCAACTGGATTGTTTGAGTGTTCTACAACGTGGCCAACAATACGACTACCGCCTGGTTCAACGACACCAAAACGAACACGTCCAGCACCTAGCCATTGCAAGTCTATCCAGTAAATGTTTGCATTGGTAATATCCATGTCAAATGCAATGTTCCCAGTGCCGTCTAGTTTATCAGTATTCCAATTTGTTTGCGCAATGCGAGTGTCTACAGGGCTACCGCTAGTGTTAGAACGGACGACTACATACAGATCAGTGCCATCGAGCTCAAAAAATACACCGTTATCATCATCAAAATATCCCCAACGACGACGGTTTCCTGCTTTACCACTATCACCGTGTCGCAATGTAATTTCAATCAAATGCCCTACGCCCGGCCCGTATGGATGATAGAAATTTGAAGTTCTACTAGCCAAATCAGCATTTGCTGTGCCAGTTGATAGAAGCATGTGTCCTTCAGCTGATTGATATGCGATTGAGCCACCGCCTGAAGTTTGGTCCCAAAACTGGCTATCGTGTCCATTATACGCAAAACGGTGGTCTTTGATAACTTGCGGTTCACCAACATTGAGTGTGCCAAAGGATCCAAATGTTGGAGCGCCATCTGCAAATCGTGTGGCCGCTGCACCAAATTGGTCAACTGTTTGTCGGTGGACTGGGTTGTTTGGATCGACTATTACGTTTTGTGCGTAGTCATATGTTTCATAAAAATATATGTCCAAGTTAGATATGGCTTGTGTAACCGAGGAAACTTGTAAGTTTTCATTGTTTGTAAATGTTCCAGTTGCGTCTCTTAGCCACAGTAAACCTTCACCGGCAGGAAAGCCAACACGTTCAACTCCGGTTACTGTGCCAGTTGCACCGCTTGTTCCGCCTGTTACAACATCACCAACTTCAAATATGCCAGTCAAATTATTAAATGCCAACTGACTACGAACTTCGGTAGCAACGCGTCTACCAGTGCTCTGGGGTGGCACTCTTACAAAACCTGAACCTTGGGCCATGAAAATATCCTTCTAAGTGTTCTTTGTTCTATTTATGCGGTAAATACAATCGATGTTTTACCGTGACCCTACCAGCGACCTTGTTTGGGCTCATGTTCCCAAGAACATGAGCACCACAATGGGCAATGTTGTTTCCACTTACAGATGGGAACGGTTTGAGCATTTTGGACTTGTGCCCAAGCACCTGCACGTATTTTGTATCATTCAAAACCCCTGGACACGTTTTAGTAAGGGCATGGCTGAGCTTGCGTGGACGAAAGATGAGCGTAGTTTTGAACGAGCACGAAAGGATCGTTTTTGGCGTATGGCATTTTTTGACAGTCATCTTCTTCCTATTAGTGTGCAAATACCCGAAGCTTTGCCCTACTTGCATTATGTTCCAATGGATGCACCAACACGTCAAGCTGACGACTTACTAAATGAGTTGTTTGTTGCACATGGTAGCAGCACTCGCATAACAGCTAACCTACATAAACATGTGAGCAATGAACGAAAGCGCAAGTATCAAGTTGAAGTCAGTGCTTGGTTGCGAGAGAAATATCCATACCGTGCGCAAGTAAATCATTTCAACAGTGTTGATCATGCTGCTTGGAATGTGGCGGTCGACCCATACCGTGTAACTCCCATGCTGACTCAGGAGCCTGAGCTGTCTTTCTTGGGGAAGTTACGGAAGCGAATTTTTGGCTCTGCATAGAACGCTCGCTTACCACCTGGCAGGCTTTCAAAAATGTCACGCACATAAATGGAGTCTGGATCGTATGCAAAGATTTGATACTTGCCCAGCACTTCTTCATCTGCTTCATTGCTAAGTGCATCTTCAATTGTTTCGTATACTCTCACCCAACGTCGCTTTTGATCCTTTTCGTCATCAAACCAACGTAGTGGAATACCAATTTGGTCTTGTTCTAGTTCTGTTGCTTTTTTACCGATACTTTTCATGCATAGTGTAAGTGCATCTTCATTTAAGTTGCCGTTCTCATCAAACACAATGCAGTGAGCAATCCACTTGCTGCCGCTTGTATGCGTCCAAATCACGTCGCCCATTTTAGGCGGAACCACTTCAAAGTTTTCGTTTTCAGAAAACATGTTGAATACACTCTGGCGCACATCAGGATGACGCCGCGCAACCATCTTCTCAAGTGTCATTGTGTTTTCGCCGCTTACGCTTGCTGGGTAAGCAATAATTTGGTGGCGACTCTCTAGGAAGTCTCCTTCACCGTATAGTATTTTCATTAGCTAATTTCCTGCTCTGTAAATGCTGCTGGCATGTGCACACCAATATCCGGATCAAACTGCCCGCCTTCGCGCACCCAAGCCTCCTTGCGCACAATGACCGGAACGCCTGTTGGGTGAATGTCCCAGATGAATGTAAAGCCCTTCCAGTTCATGCCCAAATTTGGATCAAGTTGCTCGTCGATTATTTGCTTGAGAGCCTCTAGCTGTGGTGTCATGAGATGTGATAGATCTCGTGCATCATACTTCAAGATTTTGAACATTGCTTCACGTAGCTTGCGGCGATGCAAAATCTTTAATTTGCGATCTTCCGGCAATACAGTCCAATGTTCTTTTGCTTGTTCAATTTTTTGTTCTTCGGTGAGCTCGACCATGTCTGACACGCCTTTAGCGATGTTTAGTAACTCTTCTTGTGTTGGTTTGTTCATGTGGTTTCCTCTTGAGGTCAAAAATATAGCACTGCGAGTCCCCCCGCAGTGCTATTTATGCTAGTTAAAGTGTCAGTTATTAAACTGAACCCTCTAGGTAGTTTCTTTCAAGTGCCGCAACAGCTGAGATGGTAATACCAGTGTTTCTGGTAATGTTACCGGATGCAATAACGAACTGAGCGTTACTTAGACCGATTGCAACCAGTGTAACTGGAGCGTCTTGTGCTGCGCTTGCGCTACCACGTTGCACGTTAACATCGTAGTCGTATGTAAACGGAATGCTGATGTTGCCATCAACTGGAGCAATACTCTGTCCGGTGTGGTTACCCGCACCAACAATGTCTCCTAGGATCGCTGTGCCGTCACTGTCTTCAACAATAATAGCACTCTGCGTTCCGTAGTTACGTCCAATGTTGTCTCCTGCACTGTCGTCTGTAAAGAACAACCAGTATTTGGAGTCTGTGTCACCAGTAAGGTTAGCGTTGAATACCAAGCTACCAGATGCAGTGAACGGGAAGTTTCTGCTTGCGTCACTATGGTCCTGGAACGTTGCGTTGTTGATGTCTGCTGTGTTTAGATCATCAATAAACAAGTCCAAGCCAGTTCCAGTTGGCGTTGCGAACACCATTAGCGGGTCAGTAATGTTACCAACAGCGTTTCCTGTGCCAAAGTCAATGTCATTAGTGTCACGTAGCTGGTTCTGAATGAACTGGTAACACTGTTGTAGTGTTCCGCCGTTACCAAACAAGCGCCAACGATATGCGTATGTAACGCCACCAATTGTTCGCTTGAAGCCTTCGCGCTCTTCAATTACAACTGAACCTGTGTCAGTTGCGTTTGTTACAAGTGTATCTGTTGAGATCAATGTAACAGTGGTCGAGCTGTCCCGTGATAGAACTGTGTAGCGTCCGTCGTTTTCGCCGCCGTTTGCAGTGCCGCTAATAACAAGCATTGTGCCTGCGCCGACGGTTGCATCCCATGAGTCGCCAGTTAGCGTAATGGTTTTAGCACTGTTGTCAAAATCAACGTTTGTGGTTGTGTTAACTGTAGCAATTAGTTGGTCCTTAAACTGTAGGAACATGCCTGGTTGACGGATTTCATAGTCAACTGCGCCGTCTGCTGAGCCTGGCCACTGTTCGTCAGTTGTATTAACGTAGATAGTTGTGGCTGTTGGTGCCGCCGCGTTGCCGTCATAGTTGCCATCGACAATCTTGTAAACACCAACGTCATTTGTGTCAGTAACACCACCAGTAATAACTAGGATGTCACCAGCTTCAACACCGTCTGCTGCAAATGTTGCCGCAGTGTCAGTAAGTGTGCCTAGCTGTCCTGTAAGAACACCTGGGCCAGCTGGTGCAACGTTGATGATACCAGTGTCAGCTTGTGTAGCTGCAACAATAACGCTTGTGTAAACGTCATATGTAATATCAGTGCTGTCGTCTACACTCTGCCAATCAGTTGCAAAAACAAAGTCGCCGTTTGCATCAACATACTCAACCTGCTCAATTTCAATCTCAGTTTCACTGTTAACTGCGCTGATTGTGTAGTAACCTACGTCACTTGTTGTTGAAGTTGGGTCAGTAATAATGCGTAGCACATCACCAACTGCAACATTGTTTGTGACAAATGTTGCGCCGGCATCAGTAAATGTCAATGTGCTTGACTTGGTGCCTGTTGTGCCTGTTTCCAACTCTGCGCTTGTGCCATCTGGGCTAGCAGCAAACTTGTATGGTTCTGCACCAAAGATGTTTGAGTCAGTTAGTGTAATAGCAGCGTCTGCTGTAGCAGTAAGCGGGAATCGGTTAACAATGGTTTGTAGTGAGCTAACACCAATGTCTGCAATTTCACTCTGTGCGTATGTTCGGCCTTTCTTACGAACAAACAACTTCAAGTATGTTCGGAAGTCATCATCTAGTGCGCCGTCCTGGTTGTCGTCTCGTAGAACCAACACGCTTTCGTTAACAACACCTGTAAAGGTAAAGTCAACTTTTGGTGTGATGTTTGAAGTCTGTTGGTAGTAAACCTGTGAGTCAATATCAAGCGCACCAAGTGTAACAACACCTGTGTAACGCTGAAGGTCCTGGTCACCAACTTGGTTACGAGTTTTTTCAGCCCAACCACCTGTTCGAACCTTCTTACGAGTGTAATCGTTAAGCCAGTTCCAGTTGTCGTGCGCGGTGCCGCCTCCAATTTCAAACTGCTCGCTCGTAATAGCCTCGAAAGGATATTCTGTTCGAATCAAGTCATCGTTATAGTCGCCTGCAAGGTCAGTAATTAGTGAGTCAACGCGCCATTCGTCCTTACCGAAGGAGTAGATAGCCTGGAGGGTAATACCATCTTTAACGTCACCGTCATCATCACCTGTTGTTTCGTTGCCGTTAATAAATTCACCACCTGGAGTGACCGCTGCAACGTCTGCGCTAGCACCGTTGTTAAACACCGCACAAATAATGCGGTCATCAAATGTTGAGTCAGTTGATGTGCCGTCATCTGCTAGTGTGATTGTTACTGGTGTTCCTGCAACAGCATTTTCATAGGTTGATGCAAGGTTAACGGTGTTTGCGTCAACATAAACGATATAGTAAACTGTGTCGTCGGTTAGGTTGCTGTCAATTGCACCTGTTCCTTGCTGTAATACAACTGCATCACCGGTAATATAGCCGTGTGCTGTGATAGACAGTGTGGTTGTTGTGCTAGTTGTAAAGTCGACTGTGTTTTGTGCAACAGTCAAGCTTGTGATAGCAGCACCTGCGCTGCCAGTGTCAATGTCAACTAGTGTTGCTGCTGTAGTAGTTGGTGCTGCGTCTACAAAGTAGTGGCCAGCATCCGGGCCGGTAACGATCGCTGCGATATCACCTTCGGTGATACCTGTCCATCCTGTTCCATCTACGTTTGAGATGGTGCCTGTAGCTGACACGTATGCGTTAACAATCGTTGCTCCGCGCTGTGTGTCACCTACTGGATAAATTGATACTTTTTGGTGTCCAGAGTTTGAACCAAAAATAACATCATAGCGACCGATTAGATCTGGGTCTGTAATAATTGCCATGTGTAAATATCCCTCCTAGTGAATTCCATATGCTAGAAGTATTTATCCAAACAAGCGATTATACTGATCCAACGAGATAGTTTCTTTCGGTGATCTGCTGGATTGGAATACTCTGATTTTGGTCAGTTAATTGCAGTCCAAGCAAGCGAACTTCTTTGGCAAAGAGGTTGAAAATAACGATTGTGATGTTGATATCTGTTGAATATGTGTAGGTATATGTAAAATCACCGCGATAGGTTCCAATAAACGCGGCGCCTGCACCTGTGCCACCAGTTGTGCTTGTTGGTGCAGTTGGCTCTGTGGTATATCCTTCACCTGGACTCAAAACGCTTGCCGCAGTAATAGCACCGCCGCCGTCAACTGCATCAACATTGATTGTTGATGCACTTGTAAATGTTCCACCTACGAGAGTAAGTGTATCACTTACATTATATCCACTGCCACCGTTTTGGATAACAATGCTGCGCAATGTTGATTCGCTGTTCTCTGTGCCTGTAATTTCAGTGTTGCGTGTTGTGGTTAAGTCATCGTTGTAGATACGAACTTCGCTGTCAGTTTGAATACCCGTAAGCGTAAAGCTAACCTGGATCGGCTCCTGGTAGGTAACGCCGTCGTCTGCAATGACCTGATAGTTATTCAAGTCTGCACCAGCAACGTTTGTGAGGTAAACACCAAACGGACCAAAGTATCTACCACCAGCAAATGTGCCAAGCACACTTTGCTTTGTTGATGATACTGGTGTAACCAAGCTAGTTGTGTTAATTGAGCTGCCACCAATCGCCAAGTTCTCGCCAGTCTGGAAGTCGCCCTGGCTGTTACCAAGTGTAACATATGTTGGGCTAGCACCAGTATTCAAGTTGATCACATATCCTGTTGCACCGCTCGTTGAGCCTGTTACTTCGTCTCCGATGTTGACTGTGCCCGTTACACCACCTGTGTATTCAATATAGTTGTCAATACCAATATAGATGTCACCAGTTAAGCCGTTAAGTGAAGTAGCTGAACCGCGTCGTGTAATATACTTCAAGTATTCATACACATCACTTAGCGGATTGTTTGCGCAGTTGATTTGAATGGAATAATTTTCATTGACGGTGTCGTTGTTGACATCTGCTGTATACGGACCAGCATAACTAATTGTGATTCCGTTTGCAGCAATTGCACCCACAGTTTCATTGTTCAAGTCATCACCAGTTGAGAGCGGAACCGGTGTTCTACCACCCGGGCTAGTAAGTGATACAAAGTGATCGTGCAATTCGTTTTCCTTACGTGCATATACTGTCAAGTAAGCGTTGTCGATGGTTGTGCCCTGATCGACAGTGTTGATGAGCACATCTAACTGTCCAGTGCCCCACCATAGTCCGGCACCACTGTCTTCTGCGTTGGTAATAATGGACTGGTCCTGTGCAATGTATAGCTGTGTTCCACTAACGATTGTGCCGATGGTAAAGATGTTTGACCACTGGCTGTTGCCGGTTGTGCCTGCTGCACCTTGTGTGCCACTATGTCCGTTCACGCTTACTGTGCCGCTTGATACTGTGTTCCAGTCATGTGTTGCTGTGCTGTCAGTTGGGCGGATCCATAGCTCATTGTTATTAGTGTCCACATATAGCAATGTGCCAGTCACTGTGCCATTGCTTGCTGTAAAGCCCACGTCGCCCGCGACAATTGTGCCCAAGCTTGACATTGGCACCTTAAATATGCCTTTACGTGTTCCAATCACATAGTTCCAACCCACTGTGGCAAGTCCGCCGCCAGTTAAGTGTTTAATACTTTCCGGATCAATAAACCACGAGTCAGGTTCGTTTGAGAAGATTTGTCCGATACGAAATGCGGTTGGTGTAACTGATTGCATGGGCACACCAAAACTAACATAGTTGCCAGCACCACCTGTAACATTGTCCCACTCATCTTGTAGAGCAGAGTAAAGATCTTGTATATCAGTTGTGCCAGCGCCGCCGGTCCATCGTATCTGATTGCTGCCGCCATCCACAGTAGGGTTGTCGTTAAAGTAGACGGTCCAGTTGGTGAGTACGGTAAATGTTGTCATTATGGATCCACGTTCTCGTCTTCAATTAATGTAACAGTAAGGCTAAGGCCACTTGAAGTGTTACCGACGGTTTCAACTGGAATATATCGTGTGCTGCCAGTTGTGCTTTTCAACACTCGCACATAAATGTCCTGGCTAGCACCAGTTGAGAATGTTATTTCACCGTTAATATCTGTTTCGTCGTTTGCTAGTTCAACACCAGCTGTTGTGTAAACACCAACCACAGCGCCTGTAATCGCGTTGGTAGTAGAGTCTTGCACTGTGATTGTGACTGTAACGTTGTTATTGATGGTTAGTGTGCCTGCATAGCTGGCGACTTCACGCACTGTGGGTGTATCACCGCCGCCGCTAATGTTGATGGTGATGTCTGCACTTAGAGTTGAAGGGTTAATAAACAACACTTCGTTACCAGTTGTGCCATCAACACCTGCATAATCGTTGTATGTCCAACCACTCAAGTTGTATGTAAATGGACCTGCGCCAGTTGGAGCAATCTCATATGCATGTCCTGTGCCATCTGAGTTGAATACAATGTCAGTTTGATTGTTAGCGTATGTAGTGTTTTCATCTAACACCAATGCACCGTTTGCTCGTGTTGTTCCGTTGATAATCGCGCCATTTAGGGTTGTGGCGCCGAAATCAAGTATGTCACAGTTGTTAAAGATCAAGTCAGACAGTGTGCGGTTCGCATCAGTTACAGTTGAAAATGTGATTGCACCCAAATCAGTAAATGTAACAGCGGTAAGGCTGTGTCGAATCGTGCTGCTATTTGCATTAGCACTGGAAAAATCAAACTGTGCCTTTGTGCCCACGTTTGTAATAGCAACAGCGGCAAGTGTAAATGATTGAATGTTGCCACCAGTGTTACCAACAAATTCAAAAGGGAAGTGTGTGGGGCCAACTGCCCCACCAATCAATGTCCACTGCTCGTCGCTTGCTGAAAAATAGCTTGTGGTGTTAGTTACGGGTTCACCAAACTGTGTTGGTCCGTGGAATGTATAAGCAGAACCAGTTGGGTTAGCAACAAGCCCCCAACCGTTTGTAATACTGTCACTTAGCAAATCTGCTGTTGTGCGTGGTGTCCCAAGTGTGCCGCCGTTTTCTTGTATCGCATAGCTACCATTTGCATGAAAGCTCAAGCGATCAAGTTTAATGTTGTCAACGTTACCCTGCGCTTTTGCAAGGTGAACAGTGCCAAGCCCAACTCCAGTAATAGCGGTAGTAGTAAGGTTTGCTAGCACACCAGCATATGTGTTTGTATAAGGGACTGCGCCAATGGTCGTTACATCAAGTTTATAGCTGTTCCAGAAAACATCCAGCGCCATACCTGGGTCATCGTTGCCGCCGACACCATATCCGATTCGGTCTGTTCCATCAAACAACATGTATTGCACACCGCCATTGGCAGCGGTTTGGACAAGGTTATCCTTTAAGATCATGTAGCATGTTGAATCTGAGAGGTTTCTTGTTCCTCCGATGCTTGTAGTGTAAATCGATTCGTCTGCGTTGGTGTGCTGGGTGGTGATTGCGTTCGTGCCTTGGTATACGAAGCCTGTTGTGTTATCTACATCTACAGGACCATCACCAGACCAACCAGTAACGTTATCACAAGCGTTCAATTCTGTTCTTAGATCAACTGACATCTTTCACCTTTCGATCATAAAGAACAATCGCCGCAGCATTGATAGCAAAGAAATCCATGTCTCGTGGAGTGCTGATATGCACTTGCGTCTGGTCTTTTGATATGCTGTGATTTCCTTGCATTGCGTTTCCAAATATATAAATCGCATCCTTGGGGTGGTTGAATGTTGTTAAATCTTCGCCTTCACCGGGTATCAAAAATACAGGTTCGCCTTGTGCCAAATCAATTGCTTCTTCAATGCTATCAGCTTGGACAGGGAAATTTCTTTGCTCAAGCCTTTTCGGCGAGAAGATTACTTGATCTACATCGTATGCTTTTGTGAGTTGTTTCCACATAAATGCTTCAATACCGGGGTCAAGCCATCCATGTTCCCAAAGACTAACGATTGTGATCATGGTTACTCCAATGTAATTTGTAGGGTAATGCGGATTTCATCTCCACTGTTTTGAATGTTGAGTGGTGCGCTTGTAAAACGCTCTGCCCACATAAGGTCGCCGCTAATTGCCTGCACAACATAGTAGCCGTAGACGTTGCCTACGGCCCCTGTAAATGTAAATGTTTCTTCTGGATAGACAGCGGTAGTTGGGTTGCCAGGTGTCACTGTCCAGTTAGCGGCGGTTAATGCAATATCGCCATATCCGCCACCACTTGTTTCGGTGTATGTGGCATCAGTATCAGTCTCAGCTGGTGTGGTGTCTGAGCTGTATAGCTTGAGCACCAAATCTTCTGGCGCTGTTTTGTTGAGGAAGTTTTCCATAATGATAACTTCGCTTGCGTTTGGGACGAGTAGTGTCATTCGCTATCCTTTGGTTTTGTTGGCCTGCGATTGCGCTGGGGCTTGTGTTCCTCTTTGACTTCGATAAGTGGTTCACCAGCTGGTGCTTCTTCAATGCTTTCATGAACAGTTTTGATAAGGTTATTTTCATCACGTTCAATTGCTTTGGTAACAGTGCGTTTAGTTTCTGGCAGTGTTACATGAATAACTGGTGCTGGGACGTGAATGACAGGGTTGAAGTTTTGCATTTCGTCGATCTTGTCAATAAGTTGACCCACAAGCTTAATAAGCAATGCGGTTTCGCTCATTTGTTCTGTTGATAGTGCGTCTGGTGTTGATGCGTTGGGCACATGTGTCATCGGGCTTTCTTCGCCGTCGGGTGCGTTTGCAATGTCAACTGCCACCATTGCACTTTCGTCGAGCATCTCCTCGTCCTCGACTTCTGCTTCAAGTTCGTCTAGGTCAGCTTGCGCTTCTTGTTCCTCGACAGACTTTTTAACAGCTTTTTCTGTTACCTTGTTTAGGCGTTCCGTCAGTCCTTTGATTTGGCTGACAGCATCTACTTCTGTTCCGGCGTGCTTGGCGATGTATTCGCGACTTGCTACACGCTCAGTTACCTTACCATCTTCGTCTGTGGAAGTAAATTTGACTTCCGCACTTGGCTTGAGTGTGCCTACTTTGGTAATGTAGCTGCTAAGATCTTTTTTGCTGGCCATAGTATATCCTCTGATACGAGTATTTATGCTAGCACAGTCATGATGAAATAACTGCGCAGTAACTACGCGGTTATTTATCTGGTGCTTCCCCTAGGACTCGAACCTAGATCTACATCTCGTTATGAGCGAGGAGCTCTACCATTGAGCTAGAGAAGCATCATTATTTGTTTATAAGAAATCTTTCTATGACTTCGCGTTCAACTTCGCCCCAGGCAGGTTGTCCAACAGGAGGATAACCGTGACGCTCCCAAATAGGAACAAAATTTTCTTGCATCCAATCAACCAGCTGACCCTTCATCTGAACGTCATGATAAAGATCCGCTGCTGGGAGATGACTACGCTTGTAACGTGAGATGAGATTCTGCATGGCTGTAATGACTAGGCTGATCTCATCCTGCTCAACTTCATCTTCTGTTCGTTCGTTCACCTTGGGTTCCAGTTTGCTTATACGAGGCTTGAACAGCTTTTGGTCGCCCTTAGTTGTTTTTAGCACAGGTTGCCCATGGGTGTCAACATCAAATCCTGTAACTTCAGCCTTGCGATTCTTAAACTTGCCCACTTTGACCTCGTCACCTTTGCGGATCTTGGGCGGGCGGTATTCATCTCGTTCACGCATGATGTCTGACATTTTCATGTCATTATTTAGTTGTATGATTCTTTTACTCTAAAGATATTACACATTATCCTCAAGCCGTATAGGTTAACTTTGTTCTTGTCAATTACTGCTGTTCTCATCAAATCTTTCTTTGCGGGTCATTGAACCACGGACGGGTTCTGTTGCGCTCAGCTTCAACTGTGGTCAGTCCATGCATTATGATGCAACCTTGTATGAATCCAAGCCAGCGGCTATACTTGTCAACACTCATGCCTTGTCCATCATCACGAACATTGGGCTCACAATATTCACACATCCAGAGGATATGCTCAAGACTTGTGGGATCACCATCAGGAATCAGAGTATGATTCACAGGTTTGATACCGCGCTGTCGCAATAGCTCGCCATAATATTCAAATGCTTTGCGACTGCCTTCATCATGAACCGGCAATTTGCGAGGAGGTAGCGGTGGCGTATATTCTTTCATTATTTTTTGTCCTCATAATGCCTGTTGGGCTCCATCCAGATCTTCAAAATTTCAAGACCCAAAACACCCAATACTGATAAGGGAAGTATCCAAATCCAAATGCTAAGGCCAGAGCTCGTCAGAACCGCTGCAAATGTTCCTGTTGTTATGCCCCAACAATAATAAAAGGTGCTTGGTTCGATTTTTTTCATGATCGATTTACTGCCTGTGTCCATCGTGGTAATGCAATGCCGGTGCCATATGCCCAGCATAAATTCTTGTATTCGCGAGCGCCATAGCTGCCAACTTCAACGCCATCATACTCTATATCCCAACTTGTTGGTCCCATGGGAACGATCTGAGCACTGTATCCCATGAATTGAACTGCTGTGGTTGCTAGTTGTTGGGCAACTTCAACAGCTTGATCGAAATTATCACAGCGAACATAAAGTTCAACCTTAAAGAATGTCTCTTGATGAAATCCGTCTTTGTTTTCTTCGGCGTCACTAATGCGAAAGCAGGGACCACAACTCACATATTTTTCACCTTGGAGTTTGCCATCCAAATCCAGTTGTAAAAAACCCTGCTCCGCACTGGCTACTAAGACGCGGTTGTTACGGGAAATCACGTCGTGATAATTCTGATCAGGACAGGTAATACCAGCCGCTTCCTTGCTAACCATCCAAGGTGTTTCGATATACTCAAAACCCAATCTTGAATAGTGTGCGACAGCCTCGCCAATCAATACCCAGTCAATTTTGACGTTATTTTCGTTTTCCATTATCAAATGCTCTACGGGTTACACGATACATCTTTTTGATGTCACCCATCGTCAGATCAGGATAATACTTTTCACGGTATCTGTCAAGAGCGCCGTATAGATCACTCATTTCCACTTCACACATGATGCGAATGCCCTGCTCGTGAGCGTCAAGGATCTCGTAAGCTTCTTCGATGATCTTGCTGGGTTCACCCACCTTGCCCTTAGGAATGTCTCGAACATGATAGCCGTATGATTTCTTTTTAGCATCAGATTTCTTAGGCAGCATATCCTCAATCAACTCCCAGCACTCTTTGACAGGAATTGGCTCACTGAACGGACAAACTGGATCGGCACCAATTTCGCGAACAACTCCAGCAAAGTCCTTGAATGGCTCATCCCGCACAAGGTATGTTATAGCGTTGTCAAGACCCTTTACTGTGTGTAGCGTATCAGCTTCAATGCGGTAATAGTCGCCGGCTTGATATTCTGCGTGAAAGAGTTCTTCAACATCAACTTTGGGACTGGGAGGTGCTGTGGTGCCATCCTCAGTTGGACGACAATCAGAATAATCAAGCACATAATTGCCTTCGTGGTTGGGTCGCCAACTGTAAAGTGTTTGCTCAAAACGTCCTTGCATGATATAGCTGAAAAAACCGTAACGGTGATCATGGGGCTCTTCTGCCAAAACTGGCAGGTCTTTGTGATAGAAATGCACTCGTCCGTTACGTTTGATCTTGAGTTGAATAAACCCCAGACCAAAATAACCAGGATCTACTTCGAAACTCCTGAGGTGATCAATATCTAAGACAGGTTCAATTGAATTCTGATTTAAATTCGTCAATGGTCTTCTCCAATTTTCCGACGTTGTAAAAATGCACATCGTTGTCAAGGCGTCCAATATCACGCCAGAAACGATTGACATCAAAACTCGTGCCGGTGATGTAGTGATAAAAATTCATATTATGCCAGATTCCACGGAAGGTGCTACGAACACCACATCGTTTGATAAATCTTGTAAGAACTGCTGGTTGAGCCTGTGTCGGCAAGCAGAATACTGTTTGCGTTTTAAAGGTAGCCAGACGTTTTGGATTCAAACATAGTTGGTTGAACCCGTAATCATATCTACTATAACGACACATCAATGTTTTTGCATATGTATGGGTATTTGGATCAATTGAACAATGTCGGTTTGCGCTGTGATTTAGATCTTCTAAAACCGTGCAAACGTCATCTATACCGAGGAATACTCGACCATTTGGATGCCCGCCTCCTACTATGAGGACTTGTCTCAGTGTTCCCATGCTTTGCAAGCCATTTGTAAGTTCAGAATGACTTACAAAATTACGAGCAGCTAGATGTGGGAATGCCAGGGGAGCGCCTATTAGATCATTTATCTGGTTGACCCTGTCCACCGTGTGCTGAAATGGCTGACCAGGAAGATGTGTAACGCTCACAGCATCTAATTCTGCCATGAGCGTCTTGCTTAAAAGTTTTGTTGATGGAGTGGTTTCAACACTAATCTTCATGTCAATATTTACTTATTTGTCACTATTTGCTAGTTGAAACCGTTCGCCATCAGGAGCAGATATTTCATTCCTCTCCAGCAGCCTGGGCGGCAACTGTGTTGCCCAGCTCTGTTCCATAATCCACAGTTATGGGCGTGATAACGATCATAACCGCAATGCCAAGGCCAACAATGCCAGCGGCGATAACAAACCAATCAACAGTAACCATACCAGATTCGTCTTTGATAAATTTACGCATTGTCTCTTTCCGTGCTCGTGTTTTGGTTTGGGTGGGTGTTGTGGAGTCGAACCACTGTCTTATCGCCAACCATTCGCCATGGCACACCCAAGGGATCGATCAAAAATCTTTACGTGGATAATTCACCGCGCCCCCGCGCGACATGCGGTCTTGTCCACGCTCCAGCGCATATGGATCTTCGTTTAGCATTTCACAGATTTCGTCAGCACGTTCTCGGCCTCGAACAGTTGTGAAACAGATGTTGCCGCCAACACGGATCTCCCACAAATCTGTTACATCACGGTTGTTTTGCTTGCACGGCACGACTTTGAAGTCTTTATGTTTCATAGTGATCCTCTGGTTGAGTTTGGTTGTAGTTCTGTTATTCTTGAGTTCCGTAACTGGCTGTTGATTGGTTGTAAAACTCTTTGATGAGAGGCAGGGCCTTTTCGATATGCGTGAACCGATGGCCACCGCCAGCAAACTTTTCAACTTGAAACACGTCATCAAGAAGATCAACTGTATCGTTTGCTGAAAGAACCTCGTCCGCTGTTTCAACGATCACGAGGCCACAACCTTCTTTCACGATGTCTGGATAATTTTCCACACATCCTTCTGTCAAATACCGTTTGTGTCCGGAATAATCAGTGAATGTCCCCACCCATTTTTGAAGTGTTTCGCTGGGCTGGACTGCGGGGTTGAGCGCAACAAATGGTGTGCCTGATTCTGAACCCACTTGCGCAGCCATGTAACCACCCATGCTAGTGCCGACGATGAGGTCAACACTTTCACTCGAAGCTTTTTCGAACACGGTTTCAAAAACATTTTTGAATCCTTTGCAGTAGTCAATATCAACACCGACCACTGTGCCTAGGGTCTCAAGCATCTGAATTTTTTCATGTTCTGGATCGTAGTGACTGCCAAAACCGTGAACGTAAAGAATTTTCATGCCACTCTTTCTTTGCTACAATACAAATATAAGCATTGTATCTTGGGTTGTCAAGTGCTATTTTATGTAAACACGAAAAACATTATTGGTCTCTTTGACAACTACACTGTTGAAGGGTGTGTCAGTCAACGAATTGAAGTAATCAATAGCGTCAGCACACCAGCAACCACAGCTTTCGATTTTGATGTTGAATCCGTGCCGTCCGCGATCAGTGTAGATAATGCTAATACGGTCACGTGCAATTTCCTCAAGTGTTCCGCCTGCACGAATCAAGTCGACAACACGAGGATAGTTAAAGCGTGTGGGGCTGGTGTCCATAAGGAAATCAACAGTTTCCTTGGCCTCCGGTGTTTTGAGGAATTCCAAAAGTGTTTCAATAACCCAATCACGAGCAGTTTTCGGGGCCATTCCAACAACATCAATCATGTATATCTCCTTTGCTTACTATACAAATATAGCACCAAAGTGCCTTGAAGTCAAGACTTATCAGATGTTTTTTCCAGGGGTTCCCAACATCACCTTGAACAATGTCGTTCCAGGCGCAATATCTCGCAGATATCCATAGTCAATGAGATGGGGATACTTGCTGATTGTCATTTGCGCGTCAGCGGGCCAGTCCTGTTTAGGCACTTCCTTGATAGGTATGACACGATCATCAGGCATCATTTCAGCCACGCGATCTGGGGTAATGAGGAAGTTCTTGAGCACGTCCCATGGATATGTTTTCATGGTCTTGCCCAATGCAGATTTGCTCTGCTCGCCGTAGCTGCGACTTAACTCGTTTTTGACCATGTCAGTAATAAACCAAGCACCTTCTTCTGACCCATCTGTGCCTATTGCGACGCTTTTTCTTCCGCCGCGATCCTTATACATACGCACTGCACGGACGCGGCCATCACGAATGCCAATCTTCCACATGGGGATGTTGATCATGTCTTGGGGAGATTCGAAACCAGCACCTTTGATGCCGCCAATAGAAGCGTAGCTTTTTTGAAGCACGTCCCAAACCTGATCCATATACTTGCGTTTCTTTTCGGAGTCATCAGGTAGTAGGTTAACGTAGCGTTCGGTTATGATCTGTTCAACAAGCATAACCATATTTATATGTTTTGGTACCTCTGGAGGGACTCGAACCCCCACGCCATAAGACAATTGGACCTAAACCAATCGCGTCTACCAATTCCGCCACAGAGGCATCTGTGAATTTATTTATACATTACCTTTTTATTTGTGTCAACTCAAAGGAGGGTAGGAAAAACCTTGGGAGGTGGCGACAACATATGCGGGCTGTGTGTAAAGACTAGGACCATAATGCTCAAAACCTTCTGTGACTGTAAAATGCTGTATGGTGTTGGAAACTTCATGCAAGGCCTTGAGATGCCATCTTGTATGAACACGTCCTTGAATATCGATTTCATCACTGTGGGGGTCTTGACTGGCCAAAAACTTAGCCGTGACTGCCTGTGATGATTCATAGAAAATATCGCCTTCTCTGATGTCTTGTATTTTTAATCTTGTCAAAGTCTATCGCCTTCTGGTGCTGAATCTAGTCTTGTTTCATAATAATCGGTTCCGCTAGAAACGACACAACTCCTGCCACTGGTATGGGTTTGTAGAGCAGTCCAGGTTCCTGTCACTAAGTTGGCATAAATTTCGATAACTGTATTCTTGCTGCTAAGACCTATAGTGCGTTTTTCTTCACCATATCCATTAACCAATCTATCGACCACTGCCTCGCGCTCGCCGCAATTTGTTTGCGCATATAATGGGCCTGTTAACACCAATAACCCTATTGCAAAGTTTAAGAATATTTTTATCATAACAGTATTTATTACGGGGAGGGGCCGGCCCCTCCCCTATCATAAAGCTGACTAGGCTATCGATGTTGATTCACCGTTCTGTTTCTGACCGCAGCTACAGAAAAAACACGCCCGACGATCATGGTCACGGGAGACCAGCGGAGACTTTTTTTGTCTAATCCATCTACTCCCCGCGGGTAGTAGGATCCGAGCGTCATGTTTAGTCATAACATGGGCTGCGAATATGGTCATCCGGATTGGTTTCGAACCAAACTACATTTAAGCTTTCGTATTGAGTTCCTACTCGGTTAAAACCTTCGGGCGCCCTCTTGGCCTTTTCGTTGTCAACACCTACTAACGACCCTCCCCATACCGTCTCACAGGTGGTCGGATGATAATTTACCTTGTGCGGCTCACCCATACAGGCTCTACCTCGTCAATCTTCCCCTCAGCTCTGCTTTGGCGGAGGCTCCCGAAACTAACACGGGCC
>Ga0102926_1000023_pt1 | contig 69752 bp, 60 predicted proteins | sample SalPonR1_A_D2_MG_FD_78173 | JGI IMG/M metagenome (GOLD analysis project Ga0102926, IMG submission 78173) | Salt pond soil microbial communities from South San Francisco under conditions of wetland restoration - Salt Pond MetaG R1_A_D2_MG | ecosystem: Environmental > Aquatic > Marine > Intertidal...
ATAATTATAAAAATTAAGCATATTAATATTGAATTAATTTATCGTAAGCTAAATAGCACACCTTATTTCAAGTATACCATTGAGATAAATTCTTCCCCAGTAACCCTTCAAGTTTTTTTAAATCCTCTTTGTAAAATTCCTTTAAACTTTCCTTAGTTTCCTTGTCCAGTAAATCTACCTTTTCAACATTTTTAACCATCAAATAATTATGTATTCTTTTCTTAAGTTTTTTGGGAAAGAAAATGCCTCCCAAACTTTTTATCCATGATTTCGTCTTCAAAAAATGTGTCAAAAACTTGTATTTAGAAATTCCTGAAATATTTTGACGGTGGATTGCTGAATACTCTTGCTCACTCAAGTCTAAAAATGATGTAATCTCATTCAAAACCCCCTCTATGTCAGATTTAATCTCTTCGAAGAAAATTATCTTGACATCCTTAAATGTATCTAAATACGCTTTTACTTGTTGATAATATAATCCGCGATCCTTGTAAAAAAAATCAAAATGGGCGTTTTCTTCCATCCTCTTTCCTTCTAACACAAGAGCATTCTCAAAACTCTTATCTTCAACTAAATCCCTGACCTTCATCATATATTGCGAATATGCTCTTTCGACGGGATTTCTTAAGGCAATCAGAATTTTAATATTCTGATAATCCGGAATGTACTTTTTTATGTTAGAAATAGTTTCTTCATAGAAATACAGGTACGGAGTTGAGGCCTCTCCCCTTATTGTATGATGACTACCTTTTTTAAACAAAGAAGTATATTCATCAAAATCAGTGATAAATTGGACGGGTCTGCCCGTACTGAATTTTATATTCTGTTTGTTGGCAAAAGTAAAAAAACAGGGTTCTTTCCTATAAGGTAAATATATTTCAGGATGTTGTTCTAAATAATTGTAAATAGTTGTTGTTGCGGCCTTAGCCGTTCCAACAATCAAAAAATTCGGGTAGATCAATTCTTTACTCATTAATACTTATGACTCACCTTATATTATTGATATAAAAACAATGTAGGCATTAACAGCCGAACTCACTTCAATTTAACAGTACCAAAACAGGAATGATGGAAGGTAACTTTACCGGATGAATATCATAATTATTTTTAATCGAGCCATTGGTGTTTAAAGTTAAACTCTTCCTCCAATTTTGTAATATCATCAATATAATACTTCGAAATGAGCTTCCTTTTGTAACCATCATTTAGTTTGCGCTGTTGAGGAGATTTTTTATTGATGTCCATAATAAATGTTCTGATCCTTTTTTTGAGATCTGCTGGGAGCACATCAGAGATTTTTTGTGTAAATGATTGTTTGGCAGTCAACAGCTGGTTTACTTTAGGGAAAAGTGCCTCTTTGGCCGTTCTTGCATGAACGTTTGTATTCAAATTCCTGTGCTCTATACCAAGAAATCTACATAACTTAGCAATGGATTGATCGAGGTTCTTAACCAATTCAGTTTCAAAGTTTAGAAACATAAAATTTTCGACAGGAAAGTATTCCAGGTATCTAGAAATTTGTTTGTAGTAATATCCTCTGTCGATATAACTGAATCGACTTCTGTCCTGAAGATTCCCGGATATTCTTTTCTCCTCTACTTTAATCGCTTCATCGAATGGAAGCGTTTCATATCCACGGTATTTGCTCATATTGTAATGGGAAAAAGCACGTTCTGCAGGATTTCTCAAAATCACTAAAAAATTGATGTTTTCTCCAAAAATTCTGTGAATTCGCTCTGCGCTATTTTCAAAATAAAGATAGTTTGGAGTAACAGAGCCAACGACTTTTTCATCGGCTAGTGTACTAAAATGTTCATTAAGATACCAGTCAACACCTTTGTGGTACAGATGGTCATCGTGAAAAAATTGTGCCTCTTTGGCATCAGGTAAATAAATGTCCTTATGCTGCTTCAAAATTTCATGTATGGAAGTAGTGCCCGCTTTTTGAGCGCCAATACAATAGAAGTTTGGTGTTCTTTGGTGATTCATTTTATTAACTCGATTAAAAATAGATTATCTAAAAAGATGAAATCCAACCGGAATAGTCAGAATGCCAAGCCTCTTTTTTACCAAAATTACGCGTGTAATATTTTCTCCGGCTACTGTTAAAGCTGTAGCTATAGCAGCACCAACTGCTCCATAGGTGATGATTAAAAAATAGTTTAAAATGAGGTTGAGAAGTACAAAGGAAACAGATATAACCCCTTGTACTCTTTCTTCTCCACAGAGGATTAAGGTTAAGCCCGCAGCCCCGGTAGACAGATTAAAAAACTGTCCGATACTAATAATGATCAAAATCCAATAGGCATCTATAAATTCAACTCCCCATATCGACAAAATTTCTTCACCAAACAGAAAGAAAACACCTACAGGTAAAATGGCTATCACAATTAATAGTAAAGTGATTTTTTGTATTAATGTTTCCAGCTCTATTATTTTTTGTTTATTAAATAGAGTTGCAATCCGAGGAGCAATGGCCGAATTCGTAACCTGAAGAAAGAAACTGGTCAACAGAGCCACCTTGGCAGCCACCACATACAATCCAACTTCGCGTGATGTATTCAGCCACCCCAGCATTACAGAATCTGCATTCGAAGAAACGACAGCAGAAGCACCAACCAGAATAAGAGGGGCCGATGTTTTAAGAAGCCGCCGGCCTATAAATTTATTTGGCAATCTATTATTGAATAACTTCTTGAAATAGAGCCCTGTACTTAAAGCAACAAACACCCTGCCGATAGCATATAATATAATTACAGAAATGATTGTGATTTTAATGCCAAGCAACCATAAAACAGTTAACAGAACACCAACTATTGTAATACTCAGTGTATTGTCTACTAAATTACTTTGCCATATTTTTTTAAAACCAATTAATCCGGAAGAAAATATCCTTGAGTAAACCTGGGGAACCAGTATTGAAAACGTAATAATCAGGGGTAGCACGAGACGAGAATCATTAAAAACGGAATTTGCTATGGATGGAGATAGAAAAACAAATAAAACAGATACTACCAATGTCACTCCCCCGAGAAGCAGATAGGAAGAATACATTACATTGCCAATGCGACCCCAGTTCTTCTGGCTATATCCAATTGATACCTCTTTAATAATCACCTGTCTCATGCCAAGCAGGCAAAAGACAAGCACAATACTGGCAATTCGGTTCGCCAGGCTTATGACACCAAATCCATCTGCTCCCAATGTGCGTCCCAAAAAAACGCTCACCAGTAAACCGGCAACCAAGCCTCCCGTCTTTACGAGTATTGACGAGAATGAGTCTTTTATGACATCACGTAAATTCCCTGTAAACTGATTTTTTAAATCATCAATGATCTTGGTCATTTATTACATCATGATTTTTTTCAGCTTCTGAAAGATTGAATAGCTTCCATCACGGATGAGTTCAAATTTTTTGATGATTCTGATGATGATGTTTAAATTTAGAATTTTAACAATCTTAAAGTATTGTTGTATTTAAACGATGAGAGAATCATTTCAAATTTATACTCTAAACGACTTTTTTTATCATATTTAAAATGATCAATTTGTTGAAAGAACACATAAAAACAATAATCTAATTACACCCTATTAATTATGATGAAGTTCAGATTTTAACCGTTTAATGATGGGCGAAGCAAAAATAATGCAAACGCCGGTTACTCCCCCAAGAAGGATAAATAGTATCATGATTAAAGTCCTGCTGGGCTCACTTCTTTTATCAGGGACTACTGCGGGATCCAAAACATCAATAACAGGTGTTTCCTCCTGCAGTTTAATTCGGGCCTCTTCCAGCCGTTCGGCCATCGAATTATAAATATTGAAATTGAGATTATAGCGACTTTGTAGAAGTTGCTCTTCGGTACGGGCCATGGCGGTGAGCTGGCCCCTGTTTTGGTCGTTAAACGCTGCCAGTTCTTGCTGTGCTTGTTCAAACCGGGTTTTGGCTTCTTCAAAGCGATCTTCGATAAATTCAAGCTCCCGCCGTGCCTTCTCTGTTCGTTTCTCTGTGATATATCCGGAAAGCTTCTGGACAACTTCGTCTGCGACCGCTGCAGCAATCATTGGATCCTGCATCTTTGCGCTTACTGTTACAACCCCGGTTTCACTATCCAGGGTTGTGGTAATTCTATCCCGAATATTTCGCAGTGTTTCCCACTCTTCACTCGACATTTGTACTAATCGCCGTACTTTTTCCGGATCCCCTAACGATCTGTCCAGATTCGTAACGGTATCTGTTCCTATATTTGTTACCCAGCTTTTTAGCTCAAGAGGAAGCCTAATCATAAATCGAACTATGGAACCGGATTGGTATTCCTGCACATATTCTTCAAGAAGAATTTTTTCATTGCCGATTGGAATCGAGACCTCATATTCCATTAACTCCTGCATAAAAATATTGCTTTGTATAATTGACGGGTATAGGCTTGCTGAGATTCCTTCACCACTCTGTTGGGGAGCCGCCGAAAATCCAAACTGCTGGGCAATCCCACCCAAAGCTCCTAAAGAAAGTCCCGGTTCAGTTTCAGGAAGAACCCGTACCGTAGACGTATATTCTTCTACACTGAGCAATGCGACCACCAGGCCAATCACAGTAAAAACAGCAACCGTTTTATAGATTGTTTTTCTGCCATCCCAGAAGGTTCTCAATACCTCAATAATATTAATTGCATCATCTTCATTTTCAATCGTCCGTACGTCTAATGGTACGTACATTATTTCGGGCTTAGTCTTTTCAGGGCCGTTCTGTCCGGTGTTATCTTTTTCGTTGTTCATCTAGTTTTCAAGATCATTTGACCAAAAAGCAGGTCATTACATTTTAAAGCGCTGTAAGCTTTTTGAAGAAGTTCAGCAATTTACAAAGTTGTAAGAGATTTTCTTATTAATTCATACGATTTCAAATGTCACGCAATCTTTTTGTAGGCGTTTAATAGTTGATTTAAAAAATCAGAATGATGTTCATTGTTAAAATAATAATGAACATACACAATTTCGTTCAGTCATTAAGCTTAAAAAATTACAACCGCTAATGTTCAGAGTGTGTCATAATGTGGGCAATAGCTTGTCCTTTTCAGATACTACAGGGTTTTGAACAGGCCACTCTATTCCAATGGTGGCATCGTTCCAAATAATACCGGCTTCATCATCAGGACTGTAGTAATTCGTACACTTGTAAACGAAGTCCGCTTTATCAGAAAGCACACAAAAACCGTGGGCAAAACCGGGAGGTACATATAATTGCAGATGGTTTTCATCGCTTAATTCTTCCCCAACCCATTTTCCAAATGTGTGTGAATCTTTTCGGATATCAACGGCAACATCAAAAACCTTTCCCGTTCGTACACTCACTAATTTTCCCTGCGGGTTCTCTTGTTGGAAATGAAGCCCCCGTAACACCCCTTTTGCAGAGCGAGACCAGTTATCCTGAACAAAATCTTCTTTAATGCCTATCTCTTTATACCGTTTTTGTTGCCATGTTTCAAGGAAAAAACCTCGTTCGTCACCATACACATCTGGCTGAATGAGTACTAATCCGGGTAGGGGTTCTCGAAGAATTTTCATGCACTAACACTCAAAGTTTAAAGATTCACTTACTATTTCGATCTTCCACTAAGCGTAATAAATACTCTCCGTATCCGCTTTTTACCAGTGGTGTTGCTAATTCTTTGAGCTGTGAGTCGCTAATATATTCCATTCGCCAGGCGATTTCTTCGGGGCTAGCAATTTTAAGCCCTTGCCGCTGCTCCACGGTTTGCACAAAGTTTGATGCCTGAAGCATCGAGTCTTGGGTACCGGTATCGAGCCAGGCGGTGCCGCGTCCCATTAGCTCAACGGTAAGTTCTTCTTGTTCTAAATAGATTTTATTCAAATCCGTGATCTCCAGTTCACCGCGATCTGACGGTTTAAGGTTTTTTGCTCTTTCCACTACATTATTATCATAGTAATAGAGACCTACCACAGCATAGTTTGACTTCGGCTTACTGGGTTTTTCTTCAATGCTAAGAACTTTTCCATGATCATCAAACTCTACCACTCCGTATCTCTCGGGATCGGTTACATTATAGCCAAATACAACAGCCCCTCTCTCCAGCTCTGCTGCTGCTTGAAGCTTTTGCGAAAGTCCATGTCCATAAAAAATATTATCCCCTAATATCAGGGCCACGCTGTCGCTGCCTATAAACTCTTCCCCAATAATGAAGGCCTGGGCGAGCCCCTCCGGTTTGGGCTGTACAGCATATTGCAGCTCAATGCCCCAGCGCGATCCGTCACCCAGCAGGTCTTTAAAACGGGGCAGATCTTCAGGTGTTGATATCACCAGAATCTCCCGAATACCCGACAGCATTAACGTTGAGAGGGGGTAGTAAATCATCGGTTTGTCATATACTGGCAACAGTTGCTTGCTAACCACAAGTGTATTTGGATGTAACCGGGTACCGGCTCCGCCGGCGAGTATAATTCCTTTCATCTCACAAAGTTTCTATTTTAAAAAATATCATAAAATGTGACAATATGCGGTAAGGTTATAAAGCAGACCAATAAAATATTTTAGCAAACTCAATAAAAAAGCCTATCTCGACAACCGATCAATCGCAATCAATAACGTGGTCGTCATACTTACAACAGTAGCCGAAACGGATATAATTTCTCCGGTCGACATCCCTTCTTGTTCCGGCTTCATTGGTATAATAATTTGAGCACCGGGTTCAATGGTTGGATTATTTTTAATTAAGCCAAAAAGGTACCGTTTACGGCGATCCACATCCCCGTTGGCATACACCACGTACCCTCTTCGCGACCGTGCATTTTCGGCGTATCCCCCGGCCCTGTCGATGTAAAACTTTAAATTTTTGCCCGGGTGATACCGTATTTCAACGGGCTGCATTACAGCACCACTTACCGCTACGGTCTGCAGCTGCTCGGGTATTCGAATCACATCCCCCTGGCGAACATACAGATCGTCGTCACTACCGGGGTTTGACAAGATGGTTTCCAGGTCCACACCAATTCGTCGCTCATTTGCTTCTCGCTCTTCGTCTGTGAGGTCTTCCGAACTGGCAAGAAGCGTATCCGACCTGTTAATCTCTGTCCTTCTCTGTTCCAATGTTAATTCTTCGTCAACTTCATTCTGCTCATTTTCAACTTCATTCTCGCTATCCTGAGTATCTTCGAACTCACCAAATCCAAGCGATTCCTGGTTGATCTCTTCATCCGTGGATAAGAAATCGAGTACAATTTCCGGACGGTCAATGGAAGAGATTTGCCTTACCAGACGGCCCCCTGCCAGGTAGGCTTCCGGCGTTACGCCGCCTGCACGTTTAATAACGTCAGATATCCGTTCGTTTCTGTCGCGAATGGTATACGTGCCGGGATAGAGTACCTCTCCCTCTATGGTTACCGTTTGTTGTTCCCGATAATTGGGCCTGCGATGAACAAATACCCGATCAAAAGGCTGAAGTTCGAAGTTCAGATCACGTTCATCCATACTCAGATCGCGGTTTACCCGAAACGTAAAAATCTCAGCAAGCTGATTGCTTCTGTTTTGAGGTGTAGCCTCACCGATAATTCGTCTGGAAATTTCAATCCGCCCTTCCGATGCGGAATCCAGAAATCCATCCGCTTTCAGGATAAGATCTTCGATTGTCATGGATCCCCTGTAGTACATCTCACCCGTTTTTTGTACGGCTCCGCCTATCTCTACAAACTGCTGCTCCTCCATCTCATGGATACTTCTGATTATGATATGGTCCTCTCTCTTGAGAGGTATATCATTCATCTCCGGATTCTCCAGCAGGCTGCCAACGTTAAATGAGATCTGTTCAAATGAGTAATCATCCTGCATGCGGTTAATGAGTCCGCGGGTCAGAAATGCATCCGGCCGAACGCCTTCCGCTTCAGAAAGCAGTTCAGAAAGCATCATATTTTCCCTTAGCTCAAATTCACCGCTTCTCCAGACGGCTCCGGTTATGCTGACTCTGTTTTCAAATCGTTCAAGAATTTCATCGACATAAAGCACATCCCCGCTTTGAATGAGAAATTGATCCACATTCTCGCTGTTTACTGTAAGTATTCTTCTCTCAGTGGGTGTATTGCGGTGAATTCGAAGCTGCCGGGTGTATGCCCGATCGGTAAAAAAGCCGGCAAATCGAATTAAATCGGAGAGAGATTCACCCTCCTTCACCTCAAAATAGAGATCACTTCGCTTGGTCTCTCCAAACACTTCAACACGATGCCTGTAGGGTGGTATCTGTATCACATCACCATCCCGTAGCTGGATATTCCCTTCCTGTACTCCTTCAACCAAGTAATTGTAAAGGTCCAGCTCAGCGATAAGCTCATTATTTCGAAGTACCCTGACCCTCCGATACGCCCCATTTTCATTGGGCCCTCCGGCACGGTATAAAGCGTTATACACCGTAGAGAACGACGGAATTGCATAATCGCCGGGGTTTACAGCCTCACCCACAACAGATACCTGGATCGTTCGGAGCCTGTCGATAGAAAGCCTTGCAAACGTGGTCTGTTCACCATCATCATTGTTGAGGCCGGAATATAATGGCTTTAGATGGTCTCTAATAACCTCGTTGGCTTGCCGAATACTTAAACCGGCTACATTAACCGGCCCCAGATTTTCGATCATAATGGTTCCCTCCTGGGTAACGGGTAGGCGATAGGTATTTGTTTGATCACCCCATATATAGATAGAGAGTTCGTCCCCGGGGCCCAGCGTGTAGGTTTCGGGGGTGGGTATATTTTGCGACGGGGCGAACTCGGTTTGCTGCTGTCTGAAAATCTCTGCCCCAAACGTTCGTTTCATAACGTCCGTTACTTCTCTTTCGGGCCGCAGGAATTCGGGAAGCAGGTCTTCTGAAAGATTCTCGTTAGCAGTATCGATAGACATACCACTACTTGGTTCTGATGGCAGCTGCTGTATACGTGTTCGCAGCTGCGAGGCTACCGAGGAGGACAAGCCTCTTGAAACAGCAAGCTGCAGCGCCTGGTCTACCGATACCCCTTCCTGTTCCGCACGGGCAACAAGTGCTCTTAGCTGTACGTCGGAGATATCATCGGCCCTGAGAGTTCGAAGGTCTTCTGTATTGAACCCCTGTAACGACTGACTTTGCACATGAAAAGGCTGCAAAATGGATAACAGCAGAATAAACAGTAGTGGAACAATGAATTTTATGTATGTCATGATACCGTGGAATTACTTTTGCGAATATGTGCAATGTTACTTTATCAGTGATAATATTGGCTAATAAACAAAGAGCTTCACTGAATTCATTTTATTTTCAAAGCTTTAAACAGTTAGTAGAAAGTCTTGAATTCAAAAGTAAGGGTTTTGATTGTCGGTTGGTAATAAACTGTGATAATTTAGAATTCATTAAATATGTTCTGATAGAAAGAAATTAAACCGGTATCGAAGGTCAGTACAGATATTTAAAATGTAGCATCTAAGATTTGTTTACAAAGGACTTTATAGTTTTTTTTATACCGTCTTCGGATTTAACGGGGAGTTCTTCTCCGATCTCATTTATTAACTTTTTGTTCGATACAATAAAATCTTCTGTCAGTTTTTGCAGTCGGTGTTCATTTAACGGGATGGGCAGATGGTTGCCAAGTTTTGCAACGAACTTCAGTAAACTCAAATTCACATTGATGATTTTAGGTTCCGTTTCGAGTTCCTCAGCAATCAGCTGTATCAAATCATGTGTATATGTGGGATCATCGTCCGCAATATGATATAATCCTTGCTTAATATTTTTGGTAAGCAGCGCTTTAATAATAAACGAAAAATTATCAATCGATACGAATGAACGTTTATTATTAATCTTTCCAAATGGATAAGGATAGCCTTTTTTTATCAAGCCGTACAATAAATTTAGATTACCCTTATTGCCGGGACCGTGAATCATGGACGGCCTTAGTATGTAACATTTTTTTTGCTCGCTACTGTTTTCTCTTATGTAGTTTTCTGCCATATACTTTGATTTACCATATGGCGTAAACGGTTTTGGCGTATAGCTTTCGTCTATAACTCCAACCGGTTTCTCGGTCAGTACGTGAATCGTACTTACAAAAATAAATTTTTTGGCATTTGGATCGTCAAGAAATCTATCGAATATTCTTTTTGTCTGTACATAGTTAACCCTATAATACTCTTCATCCTCACCTCTGTTAGAAATTCCAATAACTTTACCGGCAAGGTGCACATACGAATCAAAATTGTATTTTGCATTAAAAATATCATCATAAGAACATGTCGCAGCAAGGCCGTCCCCTTCCTCTTTTAATGCTTTCACATTCCTTGAAGCCCCCGTTAATTCAAAGTCTGAATGCGAGAGGAGGTATTCTTTCAGGTTGTGACCTACAAATCCTCTAACACCGGTAACAACCACTTTTTGTTTCATTTGAACTAATAAATATTGTTTATTTCAAAAATTTATTAATCAGTATCGAAACTCCCTCATCTACATTACATACATCTGTATCAATCTCAATTACACTGGTTTGATTTAAATCCGGCTCTTCAAATGGTGCATTATACCCTGTCAAATTCTCAATCTCACCATCTTTTGCTTTTTGATACAGGCCCTTCGGATCTCTTTCCTGCGCCGTTTTTGTATCACATTTCACATGAATTTCAGTAAATCGTCCCTCCGGAAATAAATTTCGCACACGATCTCTGTCTTTCTTATAGGGTGATACAAATGTACAGAGTACAATATTTCCGTGTTCGAAGAAGAGACGTGCAGTTTCTCCTACACGGCGTATATTTTCCGACCGGTCGTCAGGACTAAAGCCCAGGTCTCCGTTCAATCCATGTCGCACCTGATCACCGTCCAGCAGAACAGTTTGTTTTCCTTCCGCCCATAATTTCTTCTCAAGTTCTTTGGCAATGGTGCTTTTTCCGGCACCTGATATCCCTGTAAACCAAAGTATATGGGCCATGTGTCCATTTCGTTTTTCCCGCTCTTCTCTTGTAATATTCCACGGCTCCCATACTACATTGGGGCTTATCTCAGTTTTTTCTTTCTTTTCAGGTACAGATTCTTCAGGAAGAGGTGGCGCAATGGAATCCGTTGAACCGGCACGAATCATTCCGGCTCCAACCGTTACGTTCGAAGCGGGGTCAATAATAATAAAGCTTCCGGTTTTTTGATTAATCTGGTATGGATCAAAAAACAACGGCTGTGAGGTTTGCAGTCGAAGCCTTCCAATTTCATTAAGCTGCAGAGTGTTTGCATCTTCGCGCCCGATTGTATCCACATTCATTCTATAGATCAGATCTTTCACAAACACCTGGGCGGTTTTTGTCGTGTGTTTAATTACATAGGATTTATGCAGCTCAAGCGGTTCTTCATTCATCCAGCAAACATAGGCCTCAAAATCATTACTTACGTTCGGAATATTATGTTTCCTGACGATCATATCCCCACGACTGATATCAATTTCGTCTTCGAGTGTAAAGGTTACAGAATCCGCGGGCATTGCTTCATCAAGGTTTCCATCAAAGGTTACGATATCTTTAATTTTACTGCTCATTCTGGACGGCAGTGCAATAATTTCTTCCCCTGGTTTAACACGTCCCGAGGCCACCCTTCCCGAAAATCCACGGAAGTTCTGATTTGGCCTGATTACATACTGTACTGGAAAGCGAAAATCAACAATATTGTTTGACGAATCTACTTTTACCGTTTCCAGGTGATGCAGAAATGTAGATCCCTTATACCAGTCCAGATTATCGCCTTTATCCACCACATTGTCTCCTTTCAGTGCCGAAATGGGAATGTAGTTGATGTTATCTACGTCCAGTTTCTTGGCAAATTCCCTAAAATCATGCACTATTTCATTAAATCGATCTCTGCTGTAATCGACCAAATCCATTTTGTTAATTGCAACAACAAGGTGAGGAATTTGAAGAAGCGAAGAAATAAAAGCGTGGCGTTTGGACTGTGTCAGAACACCCTTTGTAGCATCCACCAAAATTACAGCAAGTTCTGCTGTTGATGCACCCGTTACCATGTTTCTTGTGTATTGAATATGGCCTGGGGTATCGGCAATAATAAATTTCCGTTTAGGAGTGGCAAAATATCGATAGGCTACATCGATGGTAATTTTTTGTTCGCGCTCTGCCTTTAAACCATCCGTTAAAAGCGCAAGATTTACCTCCTCTTCGCCGCTGCTCCTGCTTGTTTTTTCAATAGCTTCCATCTGATCTTCAAAAATCGATTTTGAATCATATAAAAGCCTTCCTATTAACGTACTCTTCCCGTCGTCTACGCTGCCGGCTGTGGTAAACCGGAGCAGGTCCATGTCGAGATATTTGTTTCCGGAACTGTAGTCTTTACCGTTGGTGTTACTCATATTTTGATTAGGTCTGAGATGTGAGTTTTTAGTTCTCAGTGTTTAATTTTTTTGATTTATCGAATGTTGAGTTGTTTTTACAATTGATGTCAATAACCTGATTAATTCGTCACATTCCCTTATTTTTTCAGTTATGTCCAAATTTGTTAATCGGCTTTCTTTCAATAAAAGCAACCAGTAGTTGGTCTCTCTTGCTTCTTTAGATGCTAGAGACATTTTGTATAAAAAATCTTTTTTGGAAAAACCTGCTGATGCTTCCACAACATTTGCGCCAATGCTGGTTCCATATCTTAGTAACTGTTTTGATAGTACAAATTCCTTTTGTTTTACTAGTTTTTTGTAAAGTTCAATAATGTTAAGAGCGAAATTGAAGCTTTTGTTATATACCGGTCCTTGATTTTTGCTCATTGTATATAGATTTAATGAAAGTTTATAACTATTAGTATGAGCACTATTTCAATTATCCCTTACAAAATTTTCAATTAAAAACTCAGAACTAATCACTCACAACTCAAAAGTATCCCTGCTTTTTTCTGTCTTCCATGGCCGTTTCACTGCGTTTATCGTCGTGGCGATTTCCCCGCTCGGTTTCCCTCGCAGATGATACTTCTTCTATAATTTCTTCAAGGTTTGAGGCGTTTGATTCCACGGCACCCGTACAGGTTGCGTCACCAATGGTTCTAAAGCGTACAGTTTTCGTCACGATTTCCTCATCATCTTGACGGTTCACAAATTCCGTATCAGCCAACCATACTCCACGCCTATTAAATACTTTTCGTTCGTGAGCAAAGTAAATTTCAGGTATATCCATTTTTTCCTGGGCGATATACTGCCACACATCCATTTCGGTCCAGTTACTTAGCGGAAATACCCGAAAACTTTCACCTGGATTTTTACGCCCGTTAAACAGGTTCCATAATTCCGGGCGCTGCTGCTTTGGGTTCCACTGGCCAAATACATCCCTGTGGGAAAAAAACCGTTCTTTTGCCCTTGCTTTCTCTTCATCTCTTCGACCACCGCCAAGAGCGGCATCTACCTGATGCTCTTTCAACGTATCTAACAGGGTAACCGTTTGAAGTGCGTTACGGCTGGCATCCGGACCTGTTTCTTCTTTAACCCGTCCTTTATTAATCGATTCCTGAACGCTTCCAACAATCAGTTCTACACCATGTTTTTTTACAAGCTGATCTCTGAACTCAATGGTTTCCGGGAAGTTATGTCCGGTATCCACATGCATCAAAGGAAAAGGAATTTTTCCAGGGTAAAACGCTTTAAGAGCAAGGTGAAACATGCAGATAGAATCTTTCCCACCTGAAAATAGAAGGACCGGCCTCTCAAACTGAGCAGCCACCTCTCTCATGATAAATATCCCTTCATCTTCGAGTTCTTTCAGATGATTTTGTGTCTGTACGTCAGTCATTGTGTGTTTTACTATCTATTGATTTTTTCGACGAATAAATTTCTCTAAACAGCTTCATAAACTAAAGCTTTCTTGACTGTTTATCCATCTCTAAATACGACCTTTTAGTTCAGTTATACTTCCAAGGGCTTTAAAAGGGTCGCATAAAACTTATATATGGCCAATGATAAATCCATCATTCAGCATATTTTCTTTGTTATATGTAATTGGTGAGATTCTGTTTCCCTCTCTTCCAGAATACCTGAAAACAGCATCGCCTGCTCCGGTATCCCACTCCATTGTTGGGCCAAGCCGAGGATAAACATCTGCCTTTCCCTCAGCCAACAGACAAAATTTAAGAGAACTGCCGGCAGGAACCTGATCTCCGATCTGTATTCCCTTTTCTGCAAGCACTTTTTCCATATCACTGCTTCCATGAGATCGACTGCACACAATTCTCACTGGTTTATTTAAATCCGGAACGTCTGAATAAATACGTTTCCAATTTCCATTTCCATCGACTTTAAATGAACCTTTTGATTGATATCCTACATATGTAATTCCAGTTGCAGGAATATGGACAACTCCGAAAACCGGAATGTTATTCTCGATCAACGCGATATTTACGGTGAACTCCCCATTCTTCTTTATGAACTCCTTGGTACCATCCAGAGGATCAACCAGCCAGTATCTGCCCCACTCTTTTCTTACAGAATATTCTGCACTCCCCCCCTCTTCTGAGATAACAGGAACACCTGAATATCCTTTTTTTAAGCTATCCACAATGACGTGATGTGCGGCGAGATCGGCCTTGGTAAGCGGAGAGTCATCCGATTTATGCTCCACTTCAATCGGATCATCATAAAATTGTAAGATTTCTTTTCCCGCTTCTACTGCAATAGAAATGACTGTTTCTTCATTAATCATAGAAAAATATTCTTTAAAAAGGCCAAATAATTGGCACCAAAATTATGGTTATTATGGCTACAATCAAATTTAAGGGCAGCCCGATTCTCAGAAAGTCGGAAAATCGATAACCGCCAGCACCATACACCATCAGATTTGTCTGATAACCGATGGGTGTTGCAAAACTTGCTGAAGCCGCAAACATTATTGTCATTACATAGGGCATATAGTGCACATCTAGAGAGGCAGCTACAGAGAGCGCAAAGGGGAAAATAAGAACTGCTGCTGCATTATTAGTTATCAGCTCGGTTAACATCCAGGTAACCAGGTAAACGGCAATGAGCGCAAGATAGGGCTGGTCGCCGGCAAAACCGATAAATGTACCAGCGAGATTCTCTGCCATACCCGTAACCTGCAGGGCATTGCCAATTCCCAAGGCCGACGCAATCACAATAAGTACCTGCCAGTCGATACTGCTGCGTGCATCATTAACACTCACACAACCCGTAACCACCATCACGCCGGCCGCTAAAAAAGAGGCCTGAAACATACTCAAAACATTAAAGGTAGCCAGCAATACCATGCCTGCTAAAATAGCCCATGCCAAGCTACTTTTCTTATAGTTAAGAGTTCCCTTGTTTGAGAGCGTGCTTACCAGTAGAAAATCACTGGAGTATTTATAACGTTGTGTGAAATCACGCGGAGCTTCCATTAACAGAATGTCACCTGTTTTTAGCTCAATATCTCCTACCTTTTTTTCAATCCTCTCCCCTTTTCTGGAAACGGCCACCACCACAGCTCCAAATCTGTTTCGAAACTCACCATCTTTGATGGATTTTCCGTTTAAAGGATTGGTTTGAGAAACCACAGCTTCAATCAAGTGACGGTCTCTGCGGGGAGTATCAAGCTTAAAGACCTGGTCGGTTGCCGGTTCAAGTCCCTGCATATCCTGAAGGTCAACAATTGAATCAACAAGTCCGGTAAAAATTAAGCGATCGCCTCCAAGCAGCACCTCATCCGGCTCTGCAGCCGCCATGATAGCACCGTCTCGAATAATTTCAACCAAAAAAAGGCCTGGTAAATGTCTCAGCCCGGCTTCCTCAACCGTTGTGTTTTCAATTGGGCTTCCAGATTTCAAAATCATTTCGATGGTATACTCACGCGTATTTTCGAACGATGAGTAGGCTGATGATATGTCGGGCAGGAGCTTACGCCCAAATGTAATCAAATAGATAAATCCGGCAATGGCAATTGGAACTCCAACAAAGGCTGGGTCAAACAGGTTTAGGTAAACGTCTTTCTCTGAAATTAGAAGTCCGTTAACGATCAGGTTTGTGCTTGTTCCAATCAGTGTACATGTACCGCCGAGTATGGCAGCATAACTGAGTGGAATAAGCAGTTTTGAAACAGGCACTCGATACTTCCTTCCCCACTCCTGTAGGGCAGGTATAAATGAAGCAACGATGGGCGTATTATTTAAAAAAGCACTCATCCCCATAATAGGGGTTATAATTCTGGTCTGTATACTTCGTATACCATTTGGTTTATTCAATAATCTTTTAATAATGAGCTGAACACCGCCGGTCTCTTTTAATCCGGCTGCTACAATGTAGAGTGCACCTACAGTCAGCATACCCTCATTGGAAAAGCCAACCAATGCCTGTGAGGGGGTTACAATTCCGGCGATAATGATAACAGTTAAGACACCTGCAAAAATAAAATCAGCAGGGTAGTTTTTTACTGCCAGGAGAAGAATTGAAATGAAGATTAATAAAAGTAGAAGGCCTTCAGTTATTCCCAAAATATTGTATATGTCTGTACATGGTTAAGTAGGAATTCTAGAATTATCATCACAAGATATGGTCTTTATAATACAATGAAACACTATATCAGAAAAGAGATTCAAGACCAAAATTATCTTTCTCATGAAGATAGCATTCATACTGTTAACTTCTTCTTGGTTTCTGTAGACTTTTTAGAGTATCAAATTTTATACTTGTTCAGTGCAAATTCAATTACGTTCGTATATTGTTTAAGATTTTTTTTATTCTCCATCCCGAAAGGATTTGAGTAGACCAATGAATTATTGAAAATGGGGGTTGCATTATCAAAGATACGACTGTTGAACGCTTGTTTATTCTAAGGCCTGATAATCTCGGAGACCTTGTTATATTCTCAGGCTGTTTAAAATATATTCGCAAGGCATATCCTAACGCACAGATCACAATTTGCGTAAAAAAATATGCTGTAAATCTCTTGGAGCATTGCCCATATATCGATGAAATTGTGATATGGGAACATGTACAAAAAACGATGTTCGACGATTTGCCTGAATTCAAAGGACGATGGCGGCTCATGAGTCTAATAAAGTATTTCAGGATTTTTAAACTTACTCTATTTAAACCCGAATATGATCTTTTTTTGTTGCCCCTGCGTTCTCCGACTATTGAAATGCATCAGTTTGCGAAATTTATTAGATCAAAAAGAAAGGTCTTTGTTGATGATAGAGCCAGAAAAACATTGGTAGGCGATCAACAACTTCAAAAATTATATACCCATTTACATGTAGTTGAAGAAACAAGAGAATTTGATCATGAGCTCAATATTTACCGCGATTTTTTGAGATCTCTTGGTATAGATAAATCTGAGAAAGAGTTACACCCCGAGATTTTTACGACTGCAAACGATCGGGAGTGGGCAAATAAGCATCTTCATTCGTCTGGACAATCTATATCCTTGGCTATTTGTCCCGGTGTGACATCAAAGCCTGAGAAGTTTTATGCAGCCGCTAACTATAGAAAAGCACTCTCTCAGTTTCAAGAAATCACATTTTCAGTCTATATACTTGGTAGTAAAGGTGAAATGGAGCAGTGTAAACAAGTTGAAAGAGCACTGAGTGATTGTAAGCAGGTTGCTTCTATTCAGAACATTGCCGGTGAAACAACGATTCGCCAACTTGCGGAATGTATTCGACTTTGCGATATAACGATATCCAATGAAACCGGGGCTTTGCATATCGCAACAGCGTTAAATAAGCCGACGATTGGAATATTAGGTGGCGGTCATTTTGGGAGATTTTATCCATGGGGAGATCCTGAAATTAACCTAACTGCACATCTTCCTATGGACTGTTATTTTTGCAACTGGAATTGCATCTATCCAACTATGAAATGTATTCATGATATGGAACCGGAGGTTATTTCGAATAAATTATCACAACTTCTTGAGACTCTTGGAAAACAAAATGCGCATGTATAATCTATTCGTTTTATTTTAGAAGATTAATAAACAACTGAACCTTATATGCCAATATTGGAAGATAGAGACTACCCCTATTTCTGGGTCAACGGTAACATTGAATCCCCTGAGTCATCAGAATTGATTAATCGATGGAAAAATAAAGGGGAGAAAATTGTAACCACGAACGGTTGTTTTGACCTAATCCATCCCGGCCATGTCACTTTTTTAAAAAATGCCAGATCCCTGGGCAGCAAGTTGGTCATCGGTTTAAACAGCGATTCTTCCGTGCGGAGATTAAAGGGAAAAGGCAAACCTATCTTATCCGAAGCCGACCGGGCTACCATGCTCGATGCCTTAAGTTGTGTGGACGGTGTGGTAGTATATAGTGATGATCTGCCCATCAAATTCCTTGATCTGGTTAAACCTGATATTCATTGCAAAGCTGCTGATTATTCAGCAAATGCACTTCCAGAGGCAGATACTGTTCGGAAAAATGGTGGTGAGGTGGCAATTTTACCTCTATCTGAAGGTGTTTCGAGTTCACAAATCATAGAAAGAATCAGGGCTTCTACAGAAGTTACGGGTGAAGACGAAACCGACCCTATTGATGATGCTGAAAATAGTGTTATGCAGTATTTTATGGACTCTTCGAACCTATACCGGCAAACAGCCTATCAACTGAAAAATTCTGTAATCAATTTTGCGGATATTATTTCGGAAACTCTTTTATCCGGAAACAAAATTCTGATTTGCGGAAATGGGGGAAGTGCAGCCGATTCTCAGCATATTGCGGCTGAGTTCGTGGGGCGTTTTAAACTGGAACGAAAAGCGTTACCGGCCATTGCACTAACTACCGATACCTCCGTGATAACGGCAATAGCAAACGACTATGGATTCGACCAGGTTTTTACAAGACAAGTTGCTGCACTGGGAAATGAAAACGACCTGCTTATTGCAATTTCTACAAGCGGGAATTCCAGAAACGTGGTTCATGCAGTTAATGAGGCAAAACATCGTAACATGCAAGTAATCTCCCTAACCGGCCAAAAATCTTCTACTCTTAAGACACAATCAGATCTCTGTCTTCAGGTACCCTCCGAAAATACCGCTTTAATCCAGCAGACTCATATTGGCATTTTACACATCGTTTGCGATATCGCCGAACAACGTATTTATAATACTGAAAACTTATGAGCATGCCGGCAGTTTTTTTAGACCGGGACGGCACAATTATTGAGGATACCGGCTACCCGGGCGACTCATCTCCCATTCATTTTCTTCCGGGTGCACCCGAAGCATTAAGAAAATTGCAAAAACAGTTTCTGTTGATCATTATCAGTAATCAGTCTGGAGTGGGAAGAGGTTTTATCACATTAGATGAAATGCACAGGGTTCACAATAAAATTTTAATAGAACTGGCCAAAGAAACTATAGAGATTACCGATTCATATATTTGTCCGCATGCTCCTTCGGAAAACTGTGAGTGCCGCAAACCAAACTCCAAAATGTTAATCAATGCTGCCGAAAAATGGGAAATCAACTTGTCTCAATCGTACATGATTGGTGATAAGCTAAGTGATACTTTGGCTGGAAACCGTGCAGGGTGTAAAAGTATATTGCTCGATCAAAAAATAGCACCCGATCAGATCCGTGAGGAAAGCCATTTTCCGGATTATACTGCTCCTGATTTGAATTCTGCTGCGGAGTGGATTATTAACGATCTCAAAAAAAACAGGTCGTAAAAGATTCTCTTTCTATATCGTACCTCTGTTACTATTTTCAACCCATAACAAATACAGAAATTTCTAGTACATGACTGATATTAAAATCGAGACCTTAACGCAGATTCTATCAAAGTTTGAGGGAAAAAATGTGTTAATTATCGGCGATTTTATGCTCGATGAATACGTTTGGGGATCCGTTAAACGTATCTCACCAGAAGCGCCGGTTCCAGTTGTAAATGTTGAAAAACGTACATACATGGCCGGTGGTGCAGGAAACACAGCATCCAATATCGCCTCGCTCGGCGGACATGCAAAAATTGCCGGGGTAATCGGTGATGACCATCAGGGAGAACAATTGTGTAATAAAATGGAAGATCTTGGGGTTGCAACCAACGGACTTATAAAAGAAACCGGGCAGTCTACGATTACAAAAACAAGGATCATTGCTAATAAGCAGCATGTAGTTCGGGTTGATGTTGAACAGCGAAGGAAATTGAATCAGGCTGTTCAAACCAGAATCATAAACTATATCGAAACTGAAATAGAAAACGTTCAGGCAGTGATCATTTCGGATTACGGCAAAGAGGTTGTTACAGAACAGGTATCCGGGCGAATTATTAAAGCAGCCCGAAAAAAAAATATCCCGGTTATTGTAGACCCTAAAGGAAACGATTACCGAAAATATAAATATGCTTCTGTTATTACCCCCAATATGTTAGAAACCGAGAAAGCACTGAACACAGAAATCGTTACTGAGAAAGACTTAATAAATGCCGGGAAAAAACTCAATAAATTTATCAATGGGTCTGCTATTCTTATAACAAGGGGTGCTGATGGAATGTCACTGTTCATTAAAGATGGTAAAATGGTTCATATTCCAGCGGTAGCAAGGAATTTATATGATGTAACAGGTGCGGGAGACACTGTTGTAAGTACCCTGGCAATGGGCCTCGCTACAGGTGCCTCACTCGAACATTCAGTTTATTTAGCGAATCAGGCAGCAGGCTTGGCCGTTGAAAAGCTTGGAACGACAGCCATAAAAAGAAGTGAATTGCTTGAAGCTATTTCTCGTTGAAACAACGAATTGATTTATTTACTTACCAACCCTGTTACGAACAGAAATTTTACCACATTTTCTCAAGATCCGATTTTTTAACCTCTCGATTAATATCAAAAAATGTGGTTTTATTGTCAGATTTTAATATGAGATGATCTGCACCGGTAAATATTCTTGAGATAAAGGCAAAAGGGACAAGAATCAGATAATAGATAACGGCCAGTAATATATTTGGCACGATGTAACTCAGAAGAAGAGTTAATTTCATCCAAATTTCATTGATTAACCCGGACAATTTTTCAGAGAGTACGCCAATAACTCCAACAACTAAAGAGGTTATGAGCGCCCACTGCCACATCGTAAAAAAGTAAATTACCAAGAAACCAACCGTAATCGTTAAAACTGATTTTGTTGGATCAAAATTGATTTTTTTCATGATAGTTTATTAAAACAGCGTGTAAATGAAAGGCGCAATGGCACTTCCGCCACCGATTACAATTAATATTCCCAAAAGCAAAAGAACAATAATTACAGGCGACAGCCAAAACTTTTTACGTTCTTTCAAAAATTGCCATATGTCTACTAGTATGTCCATGTCGGTGAAATAATATCAATTTAAAAATCTACAATACCTGTAGGTTGAAATAGAAATATGAAATACTGACCCCCTTTTAACTGAGTCAAACGAGTATATCATTTTTTTAGAAGTCACATAAAATAAGATACACAGATAAAAATTATATGCTCTTATCAAATAAATCGCATTAAGGAAAAATAACGAAAAAGTTGCTTTTCTTCATCTATTAAAAATTAATCAAGCTTAAATGTTTCCATCCATTTTTTACGATTTTCCCAGTCGGGTTGCTCCGTTTTAACAAGGAAAAAGTCGTTTATTACCAGGTAATCCATTTCTGTGCGCATAAAACATTTGTAAGCATCTTCAGGCGTGCAAACAATGGGTTCTCCTCTAACGTTGAAACTGGTATTTACCAGTATACCATATCCTGTTTTATCTTTAAACGTATCAATTAGCTGATAGTATCTTGGATTTGTATCTTCATGAACGGTTTGAACCCTTGCGGTAAAATCGAGATGAGTTATCGACTGAACGTCACTTCGCTCAAAATACAGTCGTTCCCACATTCCCAACTGATAATAATTGTCTGGAAGGTCTTTTCTCCTTTTTTCTTTTACCTCTGCGATTAACAACATATAAGGCGATTCTGATTGGATATCAAAGAAATTTTCCGAATCTTTGTCCAAGACAGATGGTGCAAACGGCCTGAATCCTTCTCTGTATTTAATTTTTAGGTTAAGCTTCTTTTGCATTTCACTGTTTCTTGCATCACCTAAAATACTTCGGTTCCCCAAAGCTCTTGGGCCAAATTCCATTTTACCCTGAAACCACCCGACTACATTGCCCTCAGAAAGGATAGATGCTGTTTTATCACACAATTCTGTAAAGCTATCGATTTTTTGATAGATAGCTTTATGTCTTTTCAAATCTCTAACTATCTCTTTATCAGAAAAATAGGGGCCTAAATAGGCACCTTTCATTTTATCTTGATCACTATTAACAGTACGGGGTTGATCGAAATATATGTGATTAGCAGCCTGTGCGGCACCTAATGCACCACCTGCATCACCAGCAGCCGGCTGAATGTAAATATCTTTAAAAAGCCCCGATTTCAAAAGCTTGCCATTCGCAACACAATTCAGTGCAACACCACCTGCCATACACAGATTCTCAAGTCCTGTTAGTCTTTTAGCTTCCTCAGCCATCGTTAAGACTGCTTCTTCAGTAACTTTTTGAGTGGCATATGCAAAATTGCTATGTGTTTGATTTATGTCGCCATCTGGCTCTACAACAGGAAATCCAAAAAGCTTTTCCCATTTCTTTTCATCGATCATCTTAAGCCCGGTCGAGTATTTAAAATATTTTTGATTCAACCAAACTGAACCGTCATCATTCACGGTTATGACATGTTCTTTAAGTTTCTTAATAAAGTGTTGTGTCTGCTCTGCTTCCGGTATACCGTATGGAGCAAGACCCATCAGTTTATATTCACCAGAATTAACACGAAAGCCCAAATAATATGTGCATGCAGAGTAAAACAATCCAACCGAATGAGGAAACCTCATTTCTTTAAGAATCTCTATCTTTTTTCCTTCACCCCTGCAGATGGTTGTGGTTGCCCATTCCCCCACTCCATCGATCGTTAAAATTGCTGATTTTTCAAAAGGGGATGAATAAAAAGCACTAGCAGCATGTGAAACATGATGTTCAGGAAAAAGTAACTTTACCTCTTTTTTGTCGTACTTCTCAATTTCAGATAACTTTTCGAATATTTTTCGCTTGATCAGCATTTTTTCATCAAGCCAAACTGGCATTGAAGTTCTAAACTGATTAAATCCCTTTGGTGCAAATGCATAATAGGTTTCTAGAAGCCTTTCAAACTTTAGCAGTGGTTTATCATAAAAAACAATGGCATCCAGCTCACTGATTTTAAATCCGGACTCCTCAAGACAAAATTTCACAGCTTGTGTAGGAAATCCGGCATAGTGCTTTTTTCGTGTAAATCGCTCTTCCTGAGCTGCAGCTAAAATTTCTTCACCATGAATGATTGCTGCAGCTGAATCGTGATAAAATGCTGAAATGCCTAAAATCTTTTTCAAATCTTTTCCGGTTTATAATGAATTATAAAATCTATTTTTAATTGAATCGGAAATGATATCTGCCGCCTTAACACTTCCTGTGGTATTTAAATGGACGGCATCATACATATACTCACTGGTTGAAGGTATAAGAGTAGCCAAATCGATTAAAAGAACGTCTTCTTTTTCAGCCGTTTCCCGAATTAACTGATTAAAAATATGATAATATTCAAAGAAATCTTCAGGTGGTATACCATGTTTTGCATTGATATAATAGTTTGATACAATAAGCTCATCATCCATATACATTCTATTGAACTGAGTCATTAACACGGGCTCTATTCCATTTGCCCTGGCTATGGATACAAAGGTTGACATCGACGTTGCAAATTGTTTTTTGAGAGCCTCAATATCAATTTCACTACTGTCTCGCCATCCCTCCCATTCATCTGCTCTTCCTTCAGTACCCTGAAATCTTGCAGACATAATTTTATATATATTTGGAAAAAGCCATTCTTTAATATAAAAAGCCGTCGTATAAAGGATTCCATTCGCATTGCCGGGCTCCTTTTGATCCGTGACTATCCGTCTGTTCAGCGGTCCGTCGTAATAGCTGTCTACATATAGAAGCTGAACCAGATCGTTAATATTATGCATTAAAACAACGATATCGGGATTTAACCGAATCCCCCGTATCATTAAATCAAAATTTGACTTCATGGAGTGTTTGCCCATAAGACCGGCATTACGAACAACAATTTTGTTACCTGTTTCACTCGATAATTTTTCCCCCACTAAATATGGAAACCGTTTGTCTTCCTCAACAAAGAAACATTCTGTAGTGCTCCCTCCAAAAAATAACACATCAATTGGAGCATCTATATTACTGGTATCTGAAGGACCAATGATTAAGCCGTGTGCATCTGTTCGAAATCTATATGGTTTCTGTTCAAGATTCTGAGCCTGTTCCATTCTAAAATCAGGGGGGGTAACAGAATAATCTGCATTTGATGGATGCTCAGTTAATACCAGTTCACGCTCATATAATTGAAAATCTGGTGTCTCTTCCTCAAAAAAAAGATCTACAATCTTTATCAGAAGCAGTAGAATAACTAGGTTTATAGTTATAATTAATAAATATTTTTTCAGATTCTTCACTCTTAACCAGGCTGTATTAATATTCTTTCTTTACTGTATTCATTTCCATTTCAAATGGTTTTGAATCTGCGAGTTCTAATTTTAAAATTCTTACAAATTTATCACGGTAATTTATTTATTTAAAGTTTTAAAATCATAACCAAATTTGGGATTAATGTCGGATACTCTAGGGTCATTTAATGACAGGCAAAAGACGTACAATTTAGCTTATGCGAATCTAATATGATTCAATCATCATTAATTAATGATAAATATAGAAGCATGCAGTATTATTCTGGATTATGATTCTTGGTTCTCTGTATCACATCCATAAACGTATTATTCTCTTTTAGTTGCTCGATGAGCTTTTCTGTTCTGACTTTCTTTCCCTCTTCAGTCAGGTGAAAAACAGTATCAAAAAAGTAATTTTCGGGAAAAAGAAAGGCTTTTGGACCTATGGGTTTTGGAATATTTAGGTCTTTTTCTATATCAGTGATCAGCTTTTCAAGGGCTACTTTATTTCTTTCCCACTCAGTAACCGGATATGCAGGGTAGAAAAAGAACATATAAACTCCTTTTTGACTCATCCTGGCATAAAAATCGTTTAATTCTGGTATACTTTCCCAATATCTATAATCGTAGATTAGGCGCTGTCCCAAATCTTCAGGCGGTGATAGATAGTGGTGCCCTTCAAAGTCACCAAACTTATTAAAAAATTCTGTTGTGTACATTCCTTCTAAACGAGGTGTTTCGGCAGGAACCGTCCTGAATTCACCTTTCAAAATAAGGGTAACAATAATGTTTCTAATCTGCGTACGAGTATTTTCCAGGTGAATATTAATCTCTTCCGTCACATCATAGTTAAAATATTTGGACGATCTTGGATAGTGTTTTGCAGTATGTTTCTGTAAAGGATATGTCCCCTCCGTAGCCGTAAACCATGTAGGAAAAAAAAGTATAATATCTCCCTCGTTTACTACATCCTCCAGTTCATTTGTTAAATATGAAATTCCAAGCCCAATATTCAGTCCCAGATTTACTACTGGTATTCCCAGTTCATCTTGAACTTCACCACTCTCTATATTGAAAGCAATGTTAGACCCTCCTGCTATAAGAATTTGAGGCACTTCAATTTCATTGGCCCGTTGATGTTTGTCAATCATAGCAGCCATAAAATCATTCTCAGGAGGTTCCATAGTCACTTTTGATGCCAAAACGGACATTACGTAGTAAAGAAGTAGAAGAGAGAGGAAAAACAAGCCGGATTGATATAAAAACCTACTCATATTTTAAAATTGAAAATATATAAATTCCTGTTGCTCACCAGTTAACATGAAAATCAAAAAGATGATTATGTAATACGTAATGATTCTTAGAGGCTTATCCCATTTTTTTACATACTCAAGAGCATAATCTTTTTCTCTGCCTACCCATTCAAATATCACAAAGGCGATAATTACCAAGATGATAGCTCTCATACCTGATAATTCTGGCATACTGAACAGGGTCGGTGAAAATATTCCGTTTATATAGCTAATGGCATGCCCTATACTCTCAGCCCGAAAGAATATCCAGGCAAAAACCGTTAATACAAAAGTAATGGATATCTGAAAGATTTCTCGTACAGCGGGGATGAGTTTCCCCCTTGACACGATTCCCATATTTCGTCGGTTTTTATCCATTAGCAATAATGGTAGAAAATAGAGTGCATTTAGTGCTCCCCAAACGATAAATGTCCAGTTTGCTCCATGCCAAAATCCACTAACCAGAAAAATGATAAATGTATTTCTGATTTTCATAGAGGTTCCCCCTCTGCTCCCTCCCAATGGTATATAAAGGTAGTCTCGAAACCAGGTAGAAAGGGAAATATGCCATCTTCGCCAAAATTCAGCAATATCGCGCGAAAAATAAGGAAAGGCGAAGTTCCTCATCAGATCAAACCCAAATAAACGTGCAGTACCAATGGCAATATCGGAATAACCGGAAAAATCACCATAAATTTGAAAGGTAAATAAAAGGGCACCAATAACCAGCATGCTGCCATCCATCTCTGCTGAATTCCCAAAGATATAATTCACGTGAACGGCGCAATTATCAGCAATAACAATTTTCTTGAATAATCCCCAAAGTATTTGCCTCATTCCATTAATGGCGTCTGAGTAAATAAAAACTCGCTGCCTTTGGAATTGAGGAAGCAGATTTGTGGCTCGCTCTATAGGCCCGGCCACTAATTGCGGGAAGAAACTGACATAAGCAGCAAATGCTATAAAATCGTCGGTTGGTTTTAGTTTCTCTTTATAGACATCAATCGTGTAGCTTAATGTTTGAAAAGTGTAAAAACTAATTCCAACAGGCAGTATAATATTTAATGAAGTGGCACTTATTTCGGATCCAAAAAAGGAGAAAAAAGCAACAAAATTATCAAGAAAGAAATTATAGTATTTAAAGAATCCCAAAAACCCAATATTCACAGAAATACTGGTCCAAAGAAGAATGCTACGGTGTGTTGGGTTATCACTTTTGGAAAGGCCTTTACCTACAAAATAATCAACGAGGGTGCTGAAAATTATCAGGGATAAAAAACGCCAGTCCCACCATCCATAAAAGAAGTAACTGGCCGCTAAAAGAAATAAATTCTGAAGTTTTAAATTCTTCTTTAACAGGAACCAGTAAAGAATGAATACAACAGGTAAAAAAATTGCAAAATCTATAGAGTTAAATAGCATTTATTCTTTTTTACGTGCTGCTGTATTTAGGGCTAGATGTTTATTTTATTATTGATTTCCTGAAAAGAATGTGCCTGCAACAATGATTTATTCTACAAGATTTTATAAAAGTAAATATCCTGAGAAAGATGGTTTATTATAAAATTAATCGTAAGCAATTCATTTTAATCGATTTTGCTCATTTATTCAAAAATGAATATACAAACGCTTTAGATTTCATTAAGAACAAGTTAAAGTAATGCTTTAAGCTCTTCTTCTCCTTTACCTTATGAACAAATTTCTTTTTAATAGAACGAGATTGAGAAACTTCTGACAGGTCGTAATCGAATTCCGGTAGCTCTAAAAACTTATTTATATCAGAAAATGCCTTTTCCGGATTTTGTATGACATCCTCGTTTTCAACGACCAAAAACTTCTGCACCTTATTGCGAAGCTCCATCGCGCTTTTATAACAAGCATCGTAATGAGCAGATTTATCTTCATAAGAGTCGTTCCGTAACTCAGATTCAACGTAAGAGTTTTCTCGCGACCAGCTTTTGATTGTTTTCTCTTTGTCTTTTTTACAATAAAGATAATATGCATCAGGCATTTGGGATGTAAGCCATTGTGTATGTAAATGCTCTACCCATGGACGCTTTAAAATGATGCGTTTTTTGTGTTCTGACAATAATTCACATATTCCCTCGGTATTTGCATGAAGCAAATAATCATTTTCTAAAATCCAGTACATAGCTCCATTTTTAACAAGAACATTTCCTGGGTGCTGTCGCAGAATATCTGCAATTATCGTGGTACCTGTATGCGCCATACCACAAATAATGATAAGCCTGTGATTGTTATCAATCATTTTCCGGGTAATTTACAATTGTTTTAAAATTTCTCATCCTATTTCTATCTTCAGTTTTGTACAGTCTACATTGGGGTGCTCTGAGTAAAGATTGTCGGGCTCAATAAGACCTGAATTCATGAATGTTGAATATCAAATGCAGTGGAATAGATATTATTTTTTGTAAAACTGACCTAAACGATTTTTGGTTTTATTTGAAAAGAATGACCACAATGAGGGATTCATATCGTGTGCTGTAAGTGCCCTCCATATCTCTCTGTTTTGAGCAACAATATTTCGAAAACTTTTATTTGTCTCCCCTCCCAGTCGCATATGAATTAATGTTTTAGGAATATATACAGTATAAATCATATGTACCTCAAACATTCTAAGAAGAAGTTCATAATCAGCAGCTATAGCATAAGATGGATCAAAGCCTCCGTACTTTTCGTACAGCTCCTTTCTGGCAAAAAATGTGGGGTGAGGTGGCACCCATCCTTTTAAAAACATACCCGGCTTAAAAGGCTCACTTTTCCAATGGCGCACAATCCTGTTTTTATTTTGCTTGCCTACATAGCACAAATCACCATAGCAGGCATCCACATCCGGATCTTCAAAGAGAAATGCTACATCTCGTAAAACATTCTCATCTGCATAAAAATCATCTGAATTTAAAAAACCTACAATTTCTCCCTCAGCGTGTTCAATTCCTTTATTCATCGCGTCATAGATTCCATTGTCTGGCTCGGAAATGATATGTTTCTTCTTAATATTACTATTACGGATGATATTGAGTGTATTGTCAGTAGAAGCACCATCTATAAAGACAGATTCATAGGATTGATACGACTGGCTTTCCAGTGATTGTATCGTATCTTTGATGGTGGAGCCACTGTTATAGCTGGCTGTTATTACAGAAATGAGCATAGCATTTTACTACGGTTTTACGACGACCCTTAGTTTCTTAAAGTCGTTTAATTAAGCTCCATTTTTTCAACGTTTTCGATAAAGTGCAATGTATTATCTACCCCGGTTTGGAGAGGAATAGGGCGAAATTTGGCCAAATTCATTATAGATGACAGATCGTAAACATACTCAGTTGTGATGTTATTTAGCCTAAACGTAGTGAGAGGAACCGTACGCCATCCTGCTTTTTGAAGGATATCACCAATCTTAGCAATCATAGTAGCCAGTGGTTTGGGAAACGAACGGATCTTTTTTGCTCCCGCTTTTTCTCTGATCATTTCGGCCATAACGTAAAGGTCTGTTGGCTCCGGATCTGCCAGATAGTAGGTTTTACGGTGAACACTTTCAGTCCCTGATTTAATAATGGCATGGATTTGACGAACGGTATTGCCGATGTAACCTAATGAGCGATCATAGTGGCCGTCGCCAATATGAAAATACCACCCTCCAATTACAGCTTTAAAAAAATTGAGATACGGTGCGCCATTCCACTCCCCCCAAATAGAAATGGGGCGTACGATTGTCCATTCATACGGTAAATTATCTGCATTTCTTACAATTTTCTCACCAATAACCTTACTCTCTCCATATGCCGTATTGGGTTTAAAGTCGGTATCGTTTTTCGGATAGTAACCAACCTGACACACTAAGAGAGACGATGCAAAGACCACCCTTTTTAAATTTTCAGTGTGCCTGCAGGCTTCCACAATATTTTCAACTCCCTGGATATTCTCATTAAAATCATTTATATCTGTGAGGTCAGTTCGAACATTTGCTGCCAGGTGTATAAGATAATCTGGATTAAATGATGTTATGATATTCTTCATTTCTTTGTCATTCAGAATATCACACTCTTTCCAAAAACGTCGATGAGACTTTTTTTTCGGTGGAACTTTGTCAATATTTAATATCTCTGCTTTCACTTCTTTTAGTATATAGTCTATGTAATTGGTTCCTATAAAGCCCGAACCTCCTGTAACTACTATTTTCATTCGATGGAAATATTTTTGTTCACTATTGTAGTACTTTCTTCAATTCAGCAACGGTATTATCTGCACATCTTTGCCATGTAAAGTATGAAGCTCTTTCTTCTGCTGATCTTTGGAGCTTTTTTACATCTGAAGCTGACATACTGAGCATATCTATGACTCCTTTTGCTAATGATGTAGAATTCCCTTCATGATAATAAATAGCATTATTCTGGAAAAATTCCGGCATTGGCTCTGTATCTGTAGAAACAGAGGGCGCGCCATATGTCAGTGCTTCCAAAACAGTATTTGGACAGGCTTCAGCCCTGCTGGTCATGATAAATACTTTGCAGTTTTGAAAACACCAGGCCATTTGATGTGCAGATAAATGACCCGTCCAAATAATATGTTCATAAACTCCTAACTCTTTGGCCAATAAAGTAATTTTATCAAGGTAAAACTGCATGCCTGGATCTGCTTTTCCGGCAACAACCAGTTTTAGAGATTTATTTTCTTTTAAGATTTCAGGCAATGCACTGATAGCGTCTTCAAGGCCTCTTGCAGGTCGCAGAGAACCCGCCGTAAATAAAAAAGGTGTCTCATCAGGAATATTATGATGCTTCTCCGGTTCTTTTTTTATATCTGTGATTGGATTAACACCATGATAAACAACTCCTACATTATTGCTGGAAACCTTCCACTGATCCGTAATAAAATCTTTAACGTGTTTTGATACGGCAATTGTACGATCAGCAGATACCGTTGATCGTTTTGCTTCCCATGCCCTTACAATATTAATCAGTTTTTCGCTTATTGGGTTATCACCAAATGGGACCAAAAGCGGTTCCATATTTCGCACCATGTTTATAACCGGCACATCCCGATATTGAAACCTGCGCTGCGATGGAACAAAAATTAAGTCTGGGTTAAACAGATCAAGATCTTTTTTAATAGATGGATGTCCAAGCTGAAACCGACTTGCTTTATAATAATGGATCAAGGATGAGTCGACGTCCATTTGAGTACCCTGCGGTACATAAACTTTCAGAGATCTGATTTCCTTTTTTTCCAAAAACAGGGGAATAAGTTTCAACAAATATTTTCGGTAACCACCACTAAATGTCCCCCCCGATATATTTACAACTGCTAATCTCATTTAACTTTATATTCAGTATTTACATTTAATTAGTGGATCTCTTAGGTAATTTGATATGATCACCAAGTTTCTTATCCCATGGATCTGGTGTTATGGGTCCAAACCCACCTTCCGGGTGAAATGTTAGCTCGCCAAAATAAATAGTATTTCCAAAAGCGTACAGATCGACTCTTAAAAAAGGTGAATTTTTTGACAATATCTTTGCAATTTCAATCATCTCGTCCAATCTGCTTGGCTTGGGCAAATCAACAGAAAATCGTGGATATAGAAGTTGGAATGGGAGTTTTTCCCACATTAGGTTATAAAAGTTTCTTTTGTGTTCAGAAAATCGACCAATATCTACCTGAATAAATGTAGGTTCACCATCGAAACAGTAAATTTTATAATCTGTGAGCTCACTGCCATCATCCGTTTCAATATAGGGTTCAGCAAAAATTTTCGGCTCTATCTTTTGATATTGATACTCTTTCCCTTCCGCGTAATAGTTGGTATTTAACCATTCACTCAATTTATTTTTCACACTAACCCAGTCTATATCTTCTTTATCATCTATCAATATATTCCACCCCGATCCATGGTTGCATTTCACCACAAATGAATTCGGCAGAATATCCGTATCAATATCCTCTACACGGTCCCATACACCAATTGTTGGAATGATAATCTCTTGGCTAATTTCATCAGCCACATGATTTTTGACGAGTAATTTATCAGCAAATATGGTAGCTTTTTTATGCCGATAATTCATTTTTAACCATATGATTTTATGGTTAAATCGCCGTGGATTTTCAAACTCCAGCTTGGGTTTTTTAACCCCTAATCTTACATGATTATACGTGTAATAAAACCAATTGAAGAATTTATCTCCTAAAAGTGGAATGATTTTTTTTAACGTCTTCTTAAACACCACGGATTGGAAATTTATATTAATTGCTTATTGATGACGTTTTTGAACCCATTCTTTTGCCAATTTTTTGGATAATGCCTCACCTCTGGCCAGAAAACCAACATATCGGATTATGTAAGCAGGAGATTTCATGCAATATTTGAAAAAACGAGAGTAATCTCGATTTTTCAGTTGAGTTTTTATCTCATTTATAAAGCTTCGATATTCAAAGAGTTCATTATCAAGGATTTTTTGTTTAATCCAACTGCGAAACTGTTGAAATTCACTTTCGCTTAAATTAACGGGATCTGGGTAGCCGAATTGACGAATCCAATAACTTGTAAGTGCTACTCTGCCGTCAATAATTTGACGTTTACCTGAATCTTCATGACTTATTTGATTCGGATGACATCTAAAACGAATTAGTGGTTCTGACAGACACCTCATCTTTCCAACCTTTGATAAACGTAGCCATAAATCATAGTCTTCAGCTTTTTTTATACGAGGTCTGTATCCACCGACATTACGAACTTCTTCCGTTTTGTAAAGAGACGATGAGTGAGCAAAAAAACGCTTATTGTGCAATAAGTTTTTTCTTAACTGTTTATGGGATTCAGGGTATGTTTGTAATTCATCCACTTCTCCAAGTTCATTCATTTGAAAATATGCAGAACCAATTAAAACGAGTGAATCATCTGAATTTGCTACTTTTAACTGCTTCTCGAGTCTCTGGGATTCACAAAGATCATCCGCATCTAATCTGGCAATCCATTTCCCCCTCGCATTATTTACCCCAACATTCAGTGAGTCTGGTAGACCGGTATTCTCTTTTTCGATCAGGCGAACTCGCTGATCTTTGTCCAAGTAATTTTTAATGATATTCACTGAGCTGTCAGTACTGCCATCGTCAATAATTATGAATTCAAAGTCTTTAAACGTTTGATTTAAAACGCTTTCAATCGCATTTCCAATCCATTTCTGCCCATTATAGCAAGACATTAAAACCGTAACAGGTAGAGAAAGATCACTCATTGTTCTGCTTAATATATTCTAAACGTTCAAAATGAAAAGCAACAGGGTCATTTTGTAATAGACTTCTTCTCAGGATTACACCAAAAACACTGGATATAAATACCCACCATGTTAATTGACCTGCATTATCCTCTGATATACCCATAAAAATTAAGAAGACTGAGAACAGAAGAATAAATTTTTCTACGGGAAAAAGGGCCTTGGTAAAATGAAATAATTTAACCGCTTTAAACACTAAAAAGCCTAAAAAAGAGAAGAAAACAATAGATAGGATCCCCCATGATGCAATAAAATAAACAACATCACTCTCGGGTGCAGACCAAAAATGTCCATGCCTTTCCATCAAATCTGAGCCAAATTGAGCTAATAATCTGTCGTTGTTTTCTAACACATAAACAGAATAAGCTCCATTGCCAAGCCCAAAAACGTTTTCTGTCATGGCATTCACAGCAAAATTTAAGGCTGGGAATCTGTCGTAGAGTACGATAATTACATTTACTATTTCACTCCAGTAAATGTAAACAATTAACAGGACGAAGCTTGCCAAGAGCATGGCCAAAAGATTTCTAAATTTATTTTTTAAAAAATAAAATGCCAGCATTCCAACCATAGAGCTCAAAATAACAGTTCTTACACCGACTATCGCAACAAAATTTATGACTAAAAAAGTTACAAACACAGCACGCACTCTCTTGCTCAAAACACTCCAATGTGTATAGACAAAAGTCATAACAATGAGTGAAAATATTCCAAAGTGTTGTTTGTTCGCCCCTATATGAAATCGATATAAACCATGGATTTGGTTTCTATCCTGAAATATATAGTATTTGAGGAATGAAGGGTCTAAATACCATGGCTCAATGATAAGTGCATAAAAGGTCAACAGGCTTAACAAAAATACGATAGTGGTGAGAACCTTTATGAACCTGATCTGGAAAACATACATTTCAGCGTCACTGAAGCTTTTCAGTATTTGGGCAACGACTGTAAAAACAAAGAGAAACCCCAACCAGTTTATCGTCCATTTCACTTGAGCCATTTCGGCAAAAAACAAATTAATGACCAATAAAGTAATGGCAATGGATATACTTAAAATAAGCGTTAATGAATACTCTTTTTGATGGAGTATAAATGCAATAGCACAGCCAACAACACTCAAAAAATTGAAAACTGTCCAGGGAAAAAGAGGATCATCTACTGTTATAATAAAATAAAAATCTGTGAAGACTTTTATAAAGGGATAAAGTAGAAGCAAAAACAGAAGCAGGTTGATCTTAAATCGTTGCCCACTACTAAAATAGCTTTGAATAAAATAATATTTCTTATAATCGACAGTGTTAGTCATTCTGTAAATATATGTTGAATGATCTTCATGATGTCATAGCTGAGAGGAAGGATTTGAACCTTAATCAATTTTTATCCAATCATCCGGTAATAATCCATCAAACCCCCATGCTCCGGTCCCTGATTTTTTTTCAAAACCAGGCGAAACGACAACTTTATCCCTGTGGTCTGATAACCATGCTCCCCACCAGCTAAATGTACTGTTTGCTATTATAAAGTGATTGCACTGAGACATCAACCAAAGATCAAGGTACGCACTATTTTCACTTTTATTATGATTTACTAGTGTAAACGGGCGATTAAACGTACTGAAAATTTCCCAGGCTTTATCAGGTTTATTAGAAAACAAAAAATAATGGGTATCCGTGACTTTTTCACTTATCGTTTTTACAGCATTTTGATAATAACTGGCCTGCATATCGACAGGGCTGAATCTTCCTTCTTTATCATCAAAAAGCCTAAAATGTACAGCAACAGGATTTATTGAATTCTTGATTAACCCGGAGACTTTAAAGTTCTTATCTCCTTGAATATGATTAAATTTAAAGTCTTCCCTAATAGTCTCTTCAATATCTTTAAAATATTTTTCGCTTTGCCAGTACCCTTCCAGATATACATTTTTTTTGACTCGTAAGTCTAAGATTCTTCTATCAAAGTCCATTCCATCCTGAACGATATATCTTCTTTTCTTTAGAGGACGTTTTTTTTCTAGTCTTTTTAGAAATGCTCTTCGAATTCGAGAAAACGGTTCAAGCCGTTCAGCAGGTATTGCCAATCTACATGGAATGTTGAATTTGTCTAGCTGGTAAGTTCTTTTATACGTATAGTCGTATTTGAATCCACTTACGTGGTCAATAACTAATTCTGCATCGTTCACAATTGCAAGCCTGCGAGCTGCTGCATAACAGAACAACTGATTTCCAAGCCCCCCAAAAACACGTACGATTACTTTTTTACTCAAAACAACCTATGAAACTCAATTGTAATTTGTTGAAGCTTATAATTTTATATATCAATATTTATTCATTTTCATTTATCACTGAATATATAAATTGTTCTACCCTTTTCGTCTGTTCTTTTCTTGAATACTTATTTTTTAAGCTTTTGTTATGATCAGTTTTAATTTTACCACTGCTTTTTTTTTCATCAATCCACTTTATGAGTTGTTCTTTTATTTTTTCCGGAGTGTCTAAATGAACCATTAATCCCTGTTTAATAAACAAGTGTTTTGAATCTGCCCCGATGGATAATATGGGACGGTCTGCACCCAGATATTCAAATACTTTTCCAGACAGTATTCCATCACCGGCATGTGTTTTGCTGGAATAGCTTAGATAAAGTAAAATATCTGCTTCACTTTGAACTTTTAATGATTCATTATATGGAATGAAGTCAACCCTTTTTACACACTTGTTTAATTGGTAATCCTCAATTAGTTGATCTAAATCAGGATTCATTGATGTATAAAAAGTAACACGAACATTTTTTTTATACTCACCCATTCGGTCTATTGCCTCAAACAGCATTCCCGGATCTCGGCCTTCATAAATAGAACCTGTATAGACAATTTCTAAATGATTGCACTTATTAGGGGTCGTTTTTTGCTGACCTTCAGAAATGTAGGGGTTTGTATCATACCCGTTATAAATTACCGACACCGCTTTATTATGCAATTCTCTTAAATACTTTGCTAATGGTTCGGAGACCGTTACGAGACCAACCGTAGGACCAAGAAGCCATTTTTCAATCTGCTTAAGATAGGCAGATTGTATGGTAGAAACTCTTGCACCATGCCCCCCCGACCAAAGATCACGATACTCCGCAACCCATGGTATGCCGTGATTCACACATATCTTTCTAGCAATAAAATGAGATGAAATTGGAAGTGCACTCGAATAAATCAAATCCGGTTTCCATAATTTAACCAGCTCATTGGCTTTGTTGAAACCTTCACTATACCAGGCCCAGCCTGATCCGGGAAGCATATATGAAAGTTTTTTATGAGAAATGGATTTTAATACACGTGTTAGAATTTTCCCAGAGCGTGTCTTCTCGTAGTAATCACTTTGAATAGTTTGTTCAAATGTTTTTGCATTTGTAAAAATGCAATGCTCCTCAGGTATTTCCAACGGTGCAGACTTATTATCGGAATGGTGATCATTGGTTATCACCCTGACTTCATGCCCAAATTGATTTAAATACTTTGCCATTTTTCCCATGCGCAAAGACCCAATTCGGTTAAATGGGGGGAAGAAATATGAAACGATCAATATTTTCAATCAGAATGTGTTCTTTAATAATTTTCCTTGGCAATTGAGATGAAGCGGCTGAGATTAAACAGATTCCATAAGCGTAGTTTACTCTGTTTTTTATGGTCCATAACAGCAACCACTTCTTTTTCCAGGTTTTTAATATCCAGAAACGGCATTTCCCTTAGGGGTTCAATAGATTCTTTAAGGTTTTCTTTTATGCCTGAAATGATTTCATTTTCGGGTGTACTGAAGCCGATTTTATCCTGTCTGTCTAAAATTTCATCTGGAACAATACCTCTCATAGCTTCCCTAAACACAAATTTAGTCTCACCTTTATCTGATAACAAATAATTTTCAGGTAATTGCAATATATATTCTGCAAATTCTGTTGTCAAAAAAGGCACTCTGCTTTCAACAGACCAACGCATAGAATTTCGATCGCCATGACGGAGTAATGTTTGCAAAGATTGGTGTGTAAGTGCGTTTCTCAGTGTTTCTGATAATCGTCTTTCACGGCCATCAGTGCTAAAAGAATTTGGTTTTTGATTTAGATCAATATTTCGGCTTTCCAATTCACCAAAATTTATCCATTCTGCTGAGGGTTTTCTGCCCATTCTATCTGCCAAATCTCTGAGATTATCACTTACTAAAGCAGATCTCAAATACTTTATTACCTTAGGTGTTGATGCCTGATGGTTTCTCTTCCAGCTCTTCATTAATTGAAGAAGTCGTTTGAACTCTTTCTTCTCTACAAGGCTTTTAAATCTTGAAATCGGATAGCCATTATATCCGGCTAATAACTCATCAGCTCCCTGCCCGTCTAGGCTAACTGTGATCCCTTCTTCTCTCACCTTTTTAAAAACGCGGTATTGTGCATAAATACTTGTTGAACTAAAAGGCTCACCCTGTGTTTCGATCAAATCATCCAGATCCAAAATCAAATCATCTGACGTAAATTCAATTTTGTGCGGTATGGCTCCAACATATTTATTTACTTTATCCACCCAATTTTCCTCATCAACATCAGATCCTTTGGCAATGTAGCTAAAGGTATGAATGGGCATATCTGGGTAGAGTTTTCTCATTGAACAAACAACTGAAGAGGAATCAATTCCTCCTGATAATGCCGCACCCAATGGAACATCACTTCGCAAATGAAGATGAATATTTTCTAAGAACTGTTCTCTTACACGATCCACTGCTTGTTTAAAACTTATGTTCTTATCTTCCTCTATTGAAGGATTCCACCATCTCCTCTGATTACATTCAATGTCATCTTTTGAAAGGTCTACTGACATCATAGACCCTGGTTGCAATTTTTTTATGCCTTCGAAAAATGTTTCCTCGCTTTGATCATATGTTCCGAAAACCAGATAATTATAGCAGCTCGTCATATTATAATCCGGTTTTTTACTTAACATTTTTATTAATGCCGGTATTTCTGACGAAAAAGCAAGCTCATCATTATCCATAAAATAATAAAGCGGTTTTATACCGAACGCGTCTTTTACAAGCCATAAACGCTCATTAGTTGCATCAAAGATTGCAAAAGCAAACATTCCTTTCAGTTTGCGAAGACAACTTTCACCCCAAAAATCCCAGCAATGAATCAAAACTTCGGTATCTGTCTCTGTATTGAATTGGTAACCTGCCAATACAAGTTCTTCCCGTAATTCTTTATAGTTATATATCTCACCATTAAAGGTTATTGTATAGCGACCGTTACCTGCACTCATCGGCTGGCAGCCACTTTCAGAAAGATCAATGATCGCAAGGCGAGTATGCCCCAAGTCAAGAACTCCGCCTTTTGTCTCCAACCTGATATTGCTGTGGTCATCAGGGCCACGATGTTTCAGGTTACTGATAGCTGAATGAATTGAGTTTTCACTTTTAAACTCACTTTTATGTAATCTGTAAGTACCTGCTATACCACACATTGTTCAGCCTTATTTGGTTATAATCTTTTTAAAAGTGGCTTTGTATTCATCAATTTCAAGTTCCAGATCTGCATAATCCTCTGCAAATTTCCTGGCTGCATTTCCAACTTCACTTACAATAGAATCAAAATTTTGAATAATGTGATAAAGTAGCTCTACTACTTCTTCCATATTGTTCTGATCCACCAGAAAACCATTGTTTCCATGATCTATCAGATCCTGGATAGAAGGAATTTTATGACATACAACGATCTTACCTGAGGCCATGGCCTCTAACAAAGAAAGCGGGGTTCCGTCAGATTCTGAAAAAGAGAGAACAATATCACACTCTTTCATCATATCAATACGTTGCTCCTCACTAAGCAGCCCAACAGCTTTTGTTTTATCTGCAAGATTAGCTTGCTTAATTTTTTCTTTTAGAGAATCACCATAATTCATTGATTCTTCAGAATTTAATAAATCTCTATCTCGGTAGATGAGTGAAATTTTATTCGTCTTTTTATGAAGATTAATAAAGGCATTCACAACTGTTTTAATGTTGTATATAGGAAGAGCCCATCGGGGTGAATAAAAAATAATATTTTTTTCCCTATTTACTTGTTTCATACCTGCCGGCTCTGCTTCATATTTCTTCAAATCAATTCCATAATATTGAACGTTGGGCTCAGGATACGTCCTGTTTCCCATAAGTTCTGAAATTGACTCTTTCAAATGCTCTGAGACGGTATATATAGCATCGGCTTTTGAAAGCCCTCTGCGCGTCATTGCACGTGATGAAATCGTGTTAAGTGCTCCCTGTTCACTGAGAAGGTCTCCACCCCAGGCAGAAACAATATATCTTTTATCCAATATTGAAGCCAAAAGCAGACTGTATGGATCTGCATACATAATGAATATCAAGTCCGGATCATATAGCCGAAGATCAACATAGCGTCTTTTTAACCAAAGAATAGTGGATAACTTTGGAATTTTTCCTTCAACCCAATTCAAAAAAGGTTTTTTATTCTTCGTGCTATTCCGATAGATAGAACCATCAAAAATTTTTACAGATAACCTTTCATCCTTTCTGAGTCTTTCTGCTCTTTCAACCACATGCGGTGATGTTCTATTTCCAAGAATAGCTATTTTGGAAATCTTATGATTCGTCACGAATACAGGCTGTTCAATTTTAATCTTGACCCGGTAATTACCTGAACGTCATTTTTTTTAAGAAATGATGAATGGGTTTTGTAGTCGAGGTTCTTCCCACTTTTTTTTATAAGATCTTTCAACAATGACTCTATTTTAGTGGCTTTACCGCTGCAAACATTGTAAGCCTCCCCCGGGTCACCTTTTTTTAGTAGTGTCCAATAATGACGTATCGCCTCTTCGACTGGTAAAAAATCTCTGTAGGTTTGAAGATTCCCTACTTCTAACGTTACACCGTCCTTTGCATTTTTAATCTGATGGATAAAATTCCCGACAGACAGTCTTTTTGAAATTCCATCTCCAACCAGGTTAAAAGTTCTGGCAGTGAGTACCTTCACGTGTTTTGTTCTATAATAAAATGATGCGAGTTCCGATTGATAAAGCTTGGTTAACCCATATACGTTTACTGGCTTTTTAGGATGGGTTTCTGAAACTGGGTTTTCAATCGGTATACCATATTCGGCCGCCGATCCAATCAACAATATTTTATCAACACTGTTAATAGATAAAGATGCCTCTAAAAGGTTCCGTGTTGCCTCCACATTTTGTCGAATCATTGCATTCAACCCCGGTTCTGTATATGACCCTGCAAAATTTAAAATCAAAGAGGGTGAGGTTCGACGCAACAACTCCTTAATACTATTGTGATCTAACAGGTCACAGATTTTATGTTCAAAGATTCCCGAAAGATCCCCCTTATAAACTGAACGGCTACAACCAACAAATTTGTAGGATTCAGTAAGCTTATTATTCTCTACAAATTTCAGAAAATGTTGTCCTGTAAACCCTGTTACACCAATAATAAGGACCGTTTTCATTCTGGAATATAATAAGACCGGTTTTTTTCAAAAAGTTTATTTGCCGTTTCGTAGTCCTCAAGCCGGCCTATGTCAAGCCATTCGTAATCCCCTTTATGGCAACTCACGTTGTCATTTAATTTGTGGGCTTTAACAACTAAATCGGGCATATCAAATTTTTTATTCTCCGGAATATGCCGAATTACATTTCGGTTCATCACGTACAAACCCATACTTACCTGGTAGTTCAATTCAGGTTTTTCATTATAGCTGATAAACATATCGCCCTTAGATTCAATGACTCCCAAATCTACTTTAAGTTTTTTTGAATAAGTACCTATTGTTATATCTGATCCATTATCTATATGATTTTTATAAATATTAGAGTAATCGATTGTTGTCAACAGATCTCCATTCATCACCAAAAAATTATTTTGCAGACCGCCGATAATTTTAAGAGGGCCTGCAGTACCCAGTGGTTTATCTTCCAATGAATATCGAATATCTAAACCAAGTGACTTACCATTTCCAAAAAAAGCTTTGATTAGATGTGCCAGATGGTTCACAGCTATTACGACTTCGGTAACTCCATAATGTTTTAACTGAAGAAGAATAATTTCAAGAATAGGTTTATTTCCCAATGGCACGAGTGGCTTTGGAATAACATTGGTAAAAGGTTTTAATCGTGTTCCTTTTCCACCTGCTAAAATTATGGCCTGCATATCACTTATTGATTGTAAATTTCTGGTTTATATTTAGAAAGGTTTTCAGGATTTCTGAACCAATCGATGGTCTCTTCTATCCCCTCTTCAAAGCTATATTTTTGCTTCCATTCCGTATATTCCAATATTTTATTGTTGGACCCAAGTAACCGTTCAACCTCACTTTTTTCGGGCCGTAAACGATCATCTTGTGTCACAATTTTAGCGCTTGGATTTATTTGTTTGATTAACTCGAGCGCTAATTCTTCGATTGAAATTTCCTGTTGAGTGGCAATATTTATCTCTTCCCCTATTGTACGATCACTTTTTGCAATTTCGACAAAACCACTGCAAGTGTCTTTTACATAATTAAAATCTCTTGTGGGGGATAAATTTCCCAGTTTAATCTCCTCTAGACCAGACTCTAGCTGTGAAATAATCGTCGGTATTACGGCCCGCGCACTCTGGCGTGGTCCGTAGGTATTAAATGGCCTTACAATTGTGATAGGTGTACCAAAGCTCCTGAAATAGGATTCCGCAAGTGCATCTGCTGCAATTTTAGTGGCCGAATATGGGGATTGAGCCTGCTTTGGGTGTTTTTCATCAATGGGTACGTAAAGTGCTGTCCCATAGACTTCAGACGTTGATGTTATTAAAACTCTTTCACATTTATTCTTTTTGGCCGCCTCTAAAACATTTAGAGTGCCGTTCATATTTGTATCAACATAGCTTTGAGGAGAATCATAGCTGTATGGTATAGCTATTAATGCGGCAAGATGGTAGATACTAACACAATCTCTTGAAACTTTTTCTACCTGGTAAGGGTCTCTGATATCGCCAGTTACCACCTCAATTTGAGAAAGTATATCTTTTGGCAAATGGTCCAGCCATCCCCAGGCATTAAATGAATTGTAATGAGCAAAGGCTTTAACTTTGTACCCTTCCCTAATCAGGGTTTCTGTTAAGTGACTGCCAATAAAACCATCAGCCCCGGTAACAAGTGTTTTATTATTCATTAATTAGTTTTGATCTTCTGATGTTAGATTTTAATTAAACTTGAAAATTTCAACTTTAACATTTTAAGTCTATACTTCAACTTATTGATCTGATCATATTGTCTTCGAATCCGTAAAACTTCGAAGTGAGAATCATCCGACTCCGATATTCCCCCCTCATCAAAATTTGCAAGCACTCTTTCAATTCGTTTAAATAGAACACCAGCACTATATAATCGAAGTAATAGTTCGTAATCAGCAGCTATTTTATAATCTGTATCAAAAAATCCAAATTCATCATAAATCTCTTTTGATATAAAACATGTTGGATGCGCTATATTAGTGTATTTCAAAATATCATGGTGATACGACAAAATTTTACCTTCCTTTCCATTTTCATAATATTTACAAAGACCATGAAATACAGCTTCTTCACCGGTTTTTAGATATTCCTGATACACCAAATCCAGCGTGTTCGGTTCATACCAGTCATCACTATTGATGATCCCAATTAGCCTACCTTTTGCCAAAGCAAGCCCCTTGTTCATTGCATAATATAGTCCTTTATCGGGTTCGCTGATTATTGTTGTTATCTGTTCTTCGTATGATTCTATGATATTCAGAGTATTATCTGTGGACCCCCCATCGATTATAATATATTCCACATCATTAAAAGTCTGGTTTAATACGCTGTTAATTGTTCTTTCTACCGTTTTTTCCGAGTTTAAACACACAGTAATGATACTAAACGCGGGCTCAGGCTGTTTGGGTGGTGTCAATTCGAGACCTCCAGACGAACGTTATTTAGAAACATATCTAACATAGAAATTTAGCGTATTCCCAAAAGTTTACCTGAGTATGTTCTTAGCTTTTGGATTAATGATTTAAATTCACTCCTTATTCTTTCTCTCCTGAGATTTTTAAGATGTGTATTTATTCCATCCAATTCGATTACATTTAATGAATCGTAACTTCTATTTAACTGCTCGCATAAACGGGCAATATCATAGACATTCTCAGAGTGAAAAAATTGGGGATCAACGCTAAAATGTTTTACTAGCATGTTAGAAGAATATCCGGTCGGAGGATTATACACCTGCTTGGAAAGTAGAATTGATTTTAAATGTTTTAATACGCTTTCAAATCTCTTAAAACCGTTAAATTCCTCAATATTTGGTATTTCTGGAACCCGATTCAATACATTCGTCAAAGAAGTTTTATTAATTATAAACTTATCATAATTAATTGGATACAGGTCTTCTGGGATGTTGTGATTATCCTTAAAGAGTAATATTTCAAACATCACAGTGTTGTCAAATCCCGATTTATGAGAAACCGGGATATCATATTTCTCGAATTTTTCCGAAAGTTTTTGTTGTTTTTTGAATTCTCTTGCAATTTCATTGTCTGGTTCCTTCATCGATATTGATCCATTACTTTTTTTCGACAAACCAGCAATTGTAAATGGCTTTTCAGTGAGTAAAAACGTCTCATTATAGTGTGAAAGCATAATCCCGGAATAGATATCGGGACTCACAGCATCTTGAAAGAAACTCTGTTTTTCTTTAGTAATCTTTTCAATAATATCACGCTTCACAAACGAATAATAAATCATGGGCATAGCATTATAACAAAGATCAAATGCTGCAACCTGCTCAAGTACCTCTTTGCCGTAGAGTATCATATCAGGTCTACGGACTGGAAAAGTTAGGGATGATTCATCAAGAATGATGGATGATGGCCAATAATAGACAATATTGGGACTTTTTATAATTTTCGGGTCTTTATCCTGTATCTTTTTGTAGATATAATCCAAAGTATTTGTTACCAATCCGTCATCATCCCCTAAAAACAAAACATATTCGCCTGATGCTTGTTCTAATGTGAATTCAAAATTCTCCGTCATGGAAAGAATTCGATCCGGCCGATGATACCTGATACGTTCTGAATTCAATTCAGAAACTACATTCTTGGTTTTTATAGATTCAGATTCATCACTATTATCAGAAATAATTATTTCATAATCACTGAAATCCTGGTCTAACAGTGTTTTCAGACAATAAAACAGTGTATCTGCCCGGTTACGTGTTGGAACACAAATAGAAAAAACGATATCTGAATTTTTAGTATTCATTATAAATTGAAGCCGACGACATTTTCAGCCATTTAACTCTATTACTTTATACGCTTTAGGTACCCATCAGGAGCTACAGTGATTTGTAATTTGTTTTGAATGGATTTATCGATTTCAAATTCAGAGTGCTCTTTCAAATATTCCCAAACTGCTGTTTTTGCATTGTTTCCTTTAGACCAAGGACGATTTCCAAACATATCATCAGGCAGATCTTCAATTACGGTATCAAATACAACGCAGTAACTTCCCACGGATGTTAACGGAGCATATAATTCCAGCTCTTTGAGTACATGGTCGTGTGTGTGGTTACTATCAAGGCAGACCATAACACGATCGTATTTTTCAGCTATTTGATATACCTTTTTTGCTATTTCCGATGAGGTACTGGAGCCCTCTATCATCTCAATTCTGGTGTACATTGAGTGATTCTCTATCGCTTCACGATTATGTTTACGAATATCTATATCAACACCCAGTACCTTTCGTTTTGAGGCTGAGGGATTAAAACTTGTTTCTTGATTTTCAATAGCTTCACTCATATCCAAAAGGGCAAGCATAGAAGCACTCAATATCAGAGAACCACCATGTGCTATTCCCATTTCTACTATCAAATCTGGTTTTATGTCCCAGATGAGCTCCTGCATGGCCACCATATCTTGAGGATACTGAATAATAGGACGTCCCATACATTCAAAATGATAAGAATATTTGAGACTGTTTGCTTTTTGAAGCCAATCAATTGAAGAGCTTTGAAGATCTTTATCTTCTCCCATTTTTTCAATTTCGGCTTCACACTCACTTTTAAAAGCTTCGTATTTATTCATTTATGTTAAATTTAGCGAGCAATCTAGAAACTGCTCTATTAGAATTGTTATTCTGATTTTTTCCGAACCAAGCTGCAAGGATTTCCAAAAGCAACAACATTATCGGGAATATTTTTTGTGACTACACTGCCAGCTCCAATAGTGGTATTTTTTCCAATTTTTACTCGCGGTAATACTACGGAACCACTACCAATAAACGTACAACTACCTACTTCCACAGAACCTGAAAGTACGCTACCAGGACCAATATGAACGCCGTCTGCAATATGGCACTCATGATCTATGCTAGAAGACGAATTTACAATTACCTCTCTTCCAATTTCTACACGGCTGCATATTGTTGCATTAATCAAAATTTGAGAACCTTTTTCTACCTTTGCATCAGATGCAATGTGAGATTGAGGATGTATCAGAGTAGCCGGTTTCAAGCCATAACTTTTTAATAAATGGTGGATTTGAAGTCTGTCACGTCCACCATCGCCTCCTATTGAAACCCCAAAATACAGCTCTTCAAAACGACTGATAAAATTTAAAAGGTTCTCCTTATCATGAAATATTGGTATTCCATTAAATGGGCTTTCTACCTTCTCATTTCTATCAAATAGGCAGGACAACTGAAACCCATTATCCTCAAGAAACTCGTTTAAAACGATTGCCTGACCTGTTGCTCCCCAAAGCAATAAATGGTTTCTATTTTTTGAATACATCTACAATCAGATCTGTTACCCTTTGCAAATCACTTTCGGTCATATCATGATAGCTTGGCAGATTAATAGCTCTCTCGGCTACTGAATAGGAAATTGGATTATCTGCCTGTTCAAAAAATGGTAGTGAACTTAAGGGCCAAAAGAAAACCCGTGCATCAATATTTTGATCTTTAAATTTTTTAAACAGATGATCTCTTCCAATTCCAAGTGATTGATCAAACACAACCGTTGGCATCCAGGCTCCATTTACAGTCCCCTCATATTCTGGATTTAAAAAAATACCATCAAGACAACTTAATTTGTTTTTATAATAACTTAATATCTCGCGTTTTCTTTTTACAAGATCCTCAATACGTTCAATTTGGCCACACCCGATCGCAGCCTGTATATTCGACATTTTATACTTAAAGCCAATCATATCTGGCCAAAACTGTTTTTCCTGGTCTTTTGCTCTTCCGTGATTACTTAATGTGAGAACCCTCTCATACAGGTTCTTATCATTCGTAACAAACATTCCCCCTTCACCTGTTGTAAGAGTTTTTGTCCCGTGAAACGAAAAAGTGCCAAACGTACCCATACTTCCAGCTTTTTTTCCATGATAAACGGATCCTAAAGCTTCGGCTGAATCTTCAATAACAGGAATATTGTACTTTTCACCAATTGCCAAAAGTTCGTTCATATTACACAAATTGCCGTAAATATGAGTGACAATGATCGCTTTAGTATTATTGGTTATTGCGTTTTCTGCTTTTGCAGGATCGATACACCAGGTATCTTCAAGAATATCAACAAACACAGGAGTAGCTCCCAAGTGCTTTACAGGTGCGACTGTCGCAATCCAGTTTGTATCTGCAAGAATTACTTCGTCACCCCTGCCAATCCCCAGCGCAGCCAGCCCCATATGTATAGCACCCGTACAACTTGATGTTGCAATCGCAAAATTGACGTTCAAATAATCTCTAAAGAGCTTTTCAAACTTATTGATGTAATCATAACACTTTTCTCCCCATCCGTTTTCAGCCGCATCTTTGGCGTAATTTACTTCCAGAGCAGTTATGGAAGGTTTTGTATAGTGAATTTTTTGTCTCATAAAATATTTAACTCAGGAATAAATGTTACAAATTTTACCCCTTTTTCGGTTAAAAATTGATTCTGCTGCTTAATTTCTGAGGCAATGTTCCAAGGCAAAATGATCAAATAATCTATTTCAGCTGTTTTTAATTTTGCTGGTGATAAAATAGGGATATGACTGCCTGGAAGATATCTTCCTTGTTTTGCTTCTGCAGCATCACAAACAAAAGGAATCAAGTCTGGTTTCACACCGGCATAATTCAATAGTGTGTTTCCCTTCGCTGCGGCTCCGTAAGCTGCAACTATTTTTCCTTCTTTTTTCTTTTCAATTAAGAATTCAAGCAGTTCATTTTTTATCATATCTGCTACGTTCTGAAAACCTTTATAATATTTTTCAGCCTGCATTCCTCTCAGCTTTTCTTCTTTCAGTAATTCGTCAACACGATTGGATGGCTGCTTAGATGATTCCATTCGGCATCCATACACACGAATACTTCCGCCATGTGTACTTAACTTTTCGACATCAAAGAGACGTAGATTATGATGTTGAAATACTTCTTTAACCGTATGAAGTGAGAAGTAGGAGAAATGCTCATGATAGACTGTATCAAACTGGTTAAATTCCACCAGTCTCATCAGATGTGGAAATTCTAAGGTAACAACACCTTCAGATTTTAGTACAGTATGAATACCAGATGTAAAGTCATTGATATCAGGAACGTGAGCAAACACATTATTTCCTATTACCAGGTCAGCTTTATAACCATCATTGATCAGTTCTTGAGCAAGTTTATCTCCAAAGAACTTTTTCATTGTTGGAATATTCATTCTTTCAGAGACCTTTGCAGTACTTTCTGTGGGCTCAATTCCAAGACAGGGAATTCCTTTCTTAACAAAATTCTTTAGCAAATAGCCGTCATTTGAAGCTACCTCAATTACCATGCTTTTTTTATCCAAATGAAGCCTTTGTGTTATACTATCACAAAACTGTTTTGCGTGGTTTAACCAAGTCGTTGAGGTTGAAGAAAAGTAAGCATATTCGGGGCTGAAAAAATCAGTTTCATTAACATAATCTTCAGTTTGAACAAGCCAGCACTTCGTACAAACATTTATCCTTAACGGGTAGGTAATTTCAGCTTTTGACAGATCCTCTTCGGATAAATAGGCATTCGAAGGGGGCTGAAAGCCTAAATCGAGAAATCTTAGATTTAGTGGTGATTTACAGTAACGACAATTCAAACGTCAATGGGTTTTATATCTTTTAATTTTGGGTGATTCTGGTCACGAGAACTAATATTTGAAACAGGCAGGGGCCAAAGGATATTCAAATCGGGATCCGAGTATAAAATTCCACCTTCATGATCCGGACTGTAAAATTCCGAATGTAAATAAAGAAGTTCTGTATTATTCATAATAGTTTGGAATCCGTGCGCCACTCCATCCGGAACGTATAACATACGTTGATTATCTGAAGTTAGTTTGGTAGAAAAATGTTGTCCATATGTTTCAGATTCAGAACGTATATCAACGATCACATCCAATACTCCACCGCTAATGCATCTAATCAGTTTTGATTCAGTTTTAGGTTCCCTTTGGTAATGAAGTCCACGAAGAGTTCCTTTTTGTTTGGTGAGTGTTTGATTCATTTGCACCCAATTACTGACAAGGCCAAATTCTTGAAATTCGTTTTTACAGTAGGTTCTGGCAAAATAACCTCGATGATCCTCAATCTTTTCGAGCTCCACCACGAAAGCCCCTTTAATATCTGATTCAAAAAATTTCAAAACTTCATAAATTCTTTGAGTTGTTCTTCCATCAATTTTCGGGGAGATTCTCCTTTATTCTGTCTTATGTACCAGTCGACTGTAAACTCTATACTTTTATGAAAGTTTAATTTAGGCTTCCAACCCAAAACAGAAAGCGACTTATCAATACTCACTTTTAACAGACCTGCTTCATGTCCTGTTTTGTTATTCGATTCTGAAGACCATTCTCCCTGCCATATTGAAAGAGCGTGGTTCACCAAATCCCGAACAGACTGACTGTTTCCCGGCATGGGGCCAAAATTATAAGCGGATTGATATATTATGTCCTCTTCCTGATAAAGTTTTTCGCATAACGTTAAATAACCTGAAAGAGGATCTAAAACGTGCTGCCAGGGTCTTATCGAGTTTGGATTCCTAACTTGAATCACTTCATTTTTTATGATAGCACGCACAATATCAGGAACTAAGCGGTTATCAGCCCAATCACCACCTCCTATCACATTTCCTGCTCTTGCTGATGCCAAGTTAATATGATTGTTATTCCTGAAGAACGATTCACGCCAAGAACTAACAACCAACTCAGCCCCCGCTTTACTTGAACTGTAAGGATCGCGTCCACCAAGCCGATCAATTTCTCGGTATGAAAACTGCCACTCTCTATTATCATAAACTTTATCTGTCGTTACGACCAGTACAGCACATCTTTTTTTTATTTTCTTAACTGCCTCCAAAAGATTAATAGTTCCAAGAACATTTGTTTCCCAGGTGTAACGAGGCTCATTATAAGATCTCAATACAAGTGGTTGTGCTGCCATGTGGATTATAACATCCGGGTCTGACTTTTCCACTACATTAGAGACTGATTCAAAATCTCGAATATCTACAAATTTTGAATTTATTGTTTCCTGTAGCTGCAACTGATCGAAAAGGGCGGGATCAGTATCTGGTTTAAGTGCTAAACCATAAACATTGGAGCCCAGTTTGTTCAGCCAAAAAGACAACCAACTACCTTTGAAACCGGTATGCCCCGTTATTAAAACCTTCTTACTGTTCCAAAATGATTTATTCACCATATTTTCCACGGTGCTTTTCCGGAGTCCCATAAATCATCCAGGTAAGTTTTATCACGCATTGTGTCCATTGCAGCCCAAAACCCTTTATACTTTCGTACGGATAGTTGATTATCTTCAGCCAGATTTTCTAAGGGTTCTCTTTCCCACACCGTTTTGTCTCCTTCAATATAATCAAAAATGCCTGGCTCACAGACAAAAAAGCCGCCACTGATCCAGCGATTATCACCTTTTGGTTTTTCCAAAAACGATTTTACCCGGCCACCCGCTATTTCAAGCGAGCCAAATCTGCCGGCTGGCTGTATAGCCGTTACAGTTGCAAGAGTATTTTGGCTTTTATGGAAGGAAACTAACTTTTTGATATTCATATCAGAAACTCCGTCTCCATAGGTCATACAAAAAGTACCATCCACATAGTCTCGAATTCTTTTAATTCTACCACCTGTCATCGTATCCTCTCCGGTATCAATTAATGTAACTTTCCAGGGTTCTGCATGTTTTTGATGTACCTCCATGGAATTGTCAGACATATCAAATGTGACATCCGACATATGTAGAAAGTAATTTGCAAAATACTCTTTAATCACATAACCTTTGTAACCACAACAAATCACAAATTCGTTGATGCCGTAATGCCCATATAGTTTCATGATATGCCATAAAATAGGTCGCCCTCCAATATCAATCATCGGTTTTGGTTTTAAATGTGACTCTTCACTAATTCTTGTTCCGTAGCCACCGGCTAAAATAACAGCTTTCATAAAGTTTATATTTTTTGTGTTTCCCAGTCCATATTTGGCCTTATAACTCCCGGCATTGGCCCTGTATATGCATTCGTTCTTAAACCCAAATCTTCTTTCACTTCGAATGTAATTGCATCATTTTCAAAAAAATGAATTACGGTTCCCGGATAGCTTGTAAGTGCTAAGCCAATAGTAAATATGCCCGTATTAAAAAACTGTTTGGGAAATTTAATTCTGGAACGGTATGTACCTTTTCTCTTTTTTTGTTCCCCTGACATCTTATCGTCTGAAGTAACAAAAACATAATTTCCATTTTGGTCAAAAACATGAATATTAGGATGGAAATTAACCCAATCCTCCTTAACAGTGTACGTATATTCCAGATATGTATTTTTATTCAAGTCTACGAATTCGACTTTTTTACCATTTTCATCTGTAAGCTTCGCTGAATTTAGTTCGGCAACATGGTCACCAACAGATCCTTTTTCCCAAACTTTATTTGTTTGTTTTTTTGATGACAGATATTCTTTAATCATCTCGTCGGAAGCTCCAATAGAACGAATCTTACCGTCTTCGAGAATCATTGTTTTTTTACACAGGCTCTTTATCATACTAAGAACGTGGCTGACAAAAAGTATTGTTCTGCCTTCTCCTTTACTAATATCATCCATCTTCCCTACGCATTTCTTTTGAAATTCCGCATCACCTACAGCTAATACCTCATCTACAATGAGGATTTCACTATCGAGGTGTGCTGCAACTGCAAAAGCTAAACGTACATACATTCCCGAAGAATATCGTTTAACAGGAGTATCGATGTATCGTTCAACACCGGAAAAATCTACAATCTCGTCGAACTTTTTTTTAACCTCAGATTTTGTCATTCCCAGAATGGCACCATTTAAAAAAATATTCTCACGGCCAGTAAGCTCTGGGTGAAAACCAGTACCTACTTCCAATAAGCTGGCAACCCTTCCTTTCATTTTAACTTTTCCAGTCGTGGGTGTTGTTACCTGGCTTAACACTTTTAGCAATGTGCTTTTACCCGCACCGTTTTTACCAATAATGCCTAAGGCTTCTCCTTTATTAACCTCAAAATCGAGGTCTTTAAGGCTCCAAACAATATTGCTACCGCTTTTTTCAGATCTAACATTGGTTTCACCAATTTTCAAAAACGGATCTTCTTTGCCTCTGGCCAATGCCCACCATCTTTCAATATCTCTTGAAATGGTTCCTGTTGAAAACTCACCAATTTGATATGCTTTTGATAACTTTTCGGCTTTTATTGCTACACTCATATCAAATCGTATCTACGAAGTTTTTTTCGACTCTATTAAAAATCAGAAAACCCATTGCCAATATAAATAAAGACATAAATGCTGAATAGATAAAAGTTTCAAGAGAAAGAACTCCAACTCCAAGCGTGCTTTTCTTAATTCCTTCAATGACAAACGTCATAGGATTAAGAGCTACTACCCAATACATCTTACCTTCAAGACTTGATAGTGGGTAAATCACTGTTGTTGCATACATCATTAACTGCACACCAAATTGAACCAGGTAAGATAAATCTCTGTATTTTGTTGTCATAGCAGTTATTGTCATCCCTAAACCCAAACCCTGCGCAGCCATGAAAATTACAAATACAGGAAAGAGAAGAAGCTCCCATCCGACGGGGAACGATACCCCTTGTGTTAAAAAATAAATGATGAGTCCTATAAAAAGCATCATTTGTATTCCGAATCGCAGCAAATTTGATAACACTATGCTCAATGGACTTATCACCCTGGGAAAATATACCTTACCAAAAATTTGTTGATTATCCCTAAATACTGTTGAAGTTTTTGAAAGACAATCAGCAAAGTAATTCCATGCTGTTATACCTGCCAGGTAAAACAAAGGTTGAGGCAAACCATCTGTGGAAAGACCTGCTAAGTTTCCAAAAACAAATGTAAAAACTATAGTCGTTGCTATTGGTTGTATAAAATACCACAATGGACCCAATATTGTTTGTTTGTAAAAGGCAACAACATCGCGTCGTACAAACAATATTAAAAGATCCCGGTATCGCCAGATTTGATTCAGCTGCAGATCGAACCAGGATTTTTTTGACGTGATAACTAAATCCCAATCTTCACCACCTGCATTTTGAGTTTTCGTATCCAATTAATAGCTCTTTTTAAACTGTAAAGTTAATTATGTTGATATAGTAAAAGACCAATTATCAGTTAGATATTTTACTTGCCGGATTCATATATCAGCATTCTGGGCTCTGGTAACAATGAGAGTTCATCCTGCTCCAGGATTAAGCATCGAATTTTTTTTTCAATAGTTATTTCAGCCAATTCGGTAAGTTCCATTAAATACGATCTGTCAATATCACTAGTTACTATTGCCAGGTCTATAATGTTGCTTTGAAGTCCATTCGCAAGTTTTCCAAGAAGATATACCTTATTTACATGACCAAGTTTATCAATTACATTTTCAATCACCTGGTCAAGGCCAAAGTGTTTCATGGAGATTTGTTGAAGTTCTTTAAATAATGGATAATTTTGATTCGCACGATAGTACTTTTTATTACCTACTTTTTCAGAAATGATCAGACCTGCTTCTTCAAATCTGTTTAACTCCAATCGAACGGCATTGCTACTTTCTGAAAACTCTCTGCCCAACTCACGTAGATATGACCTAACATTTGGATTTATAAAAAACCGAATGATAAGCTTGATCCGGGTTTTATTCGAAATTAAAGCTTCAAGCAAAATATTTTCAATATTTTAACACATTTCAAATTTGAAAGTACAATGTAGTCTAAATAAAGCTTCGCTAATGATAGTCACATTAGAACTACCTGCTTAGCTACCAAAATTGAGTAAGAAAATTACTCAATTTTTACATGTGTGCAAAATAAATTTTGCCACAGTAAGGTTACAAGGAATCTATTCCGGAAATCTTATTACGGATATAGAAATACCCTTCTTTTCCAAAAATCAGAGCCACACCTACAATAATTCCCAATATGATAAATGCCGGGATAATAAGAATTGTAGATTGTTCAGGGGAGGATGGAAGAATCGGCTTCTGAATAGTTGTAAATATTGGCGTGTCTTCCTGAAGTCTGATTTTTGCCTCTTCCAGACGCTGAGAAGTTGATGTGTAGAGTTGAAACATTAAGTCTCTTTGATCCTCAAGTCGTTCCAGTTCGATAGTTGCTGTCGCTGTTAAATTACCTTGATTATTGTCGACATAATTGGCGTGATTTAACTGTGCCAGTTCATATCGGGTTTTGGCTGTTTCATGAAGTTCTTCAATAAATTCTAAATTCTTTAAAGCCTTGACACTTCGATAATTTGTGATATATTCTCTGATTCGATCAGCCACTATCGAATTAACTTGCGATGCAGCCATAGGATCGGTCATCATAATTTCTATTTCTAATAAAGAATCCTCAAAGTCGAGAGTGACCCTGTTTTTAACCTCATTCATAGCCAACTTAAACCTTGGAGATAAAATAAGCACATCCTCTCCGGAAACTATATCGCTGTCTGACGAATTTAAACTTTTGTTATTTGATGAACTTGCAAACAAATTACTTATATGACCAATTAAAGTAATTGGTAATTTTATCGTGTAGTTTGATACCATTTGATAGACCCTATCTCGTACAGGCCTCTCATAGTGATCATTGAAATATTCGAGTAACGTCATCTCTCGATTGTACGTACTGAATTCAACAGGCTGGCTCAGAACAAGCTGCTGGAAATCAACACTTTCTATAATTTCAGGATATAATTCGGGAGAAATTCCTCCTCCAATATTACCAGATCCACCAAAACTAAAACCTCCCAGTTGATTGAGAAGCCTGATTCCTTCAGATCCTCCCTGTCCATCTGACTCTTGTAATAACGTAGACGTGCTTTTATACTCTACCGGTGAAAACGTATAATGAAATACCCCGGCCAGGAAAAAAAATATCAACGAAAATAAAATTATTTTCTTTTCACCCCACAGCACTTCAAATATATCCGCCAAACTTACATCATCATCTCTTCTTAAATGTTGAAATGATCCAAAAGGAACGCTTTGAGTCTCACTATTGGTAGATTTGGTTCCATCACTGTCAATTTTTGGGTCACTCATTTACTAATTTTTTTTTCTGAAAGTTTTTAGAAAAATTTTATCCTTAAAAGTTAAGATATTTTCCATTGATAAGCATAAAACTCTATTCCAAGTGATCTGAAAATTTAGTTTACAAATTATAGTTTCAAAAGTGGATTATTGGCCGAACCCCTGTTTTTCTGAAAGACGATGCATTCCTAATTACTCATAATCGAATTAAACCACCTATTCGCCATTTTTTGAGCCCCTGACTCGTTTGGATGAATTGTATCAATTAAGTCAGAATCGCCAAAATTTGAATTCATATCTACAACGATTATTGGTGAAACCGAATTGCTTAACCTATTTCTCAGATCCTGAATCCAACCGTTCCATATGCTCACACGTTCGTGATACTGGTTGTTCATACTTGATTTGACAGGAATGATTTTAGCAATAAATATTCTTACATAGGGATTATCATTTCGTAGTTTTTCTACGATATCTTCCATATAGCTTATTTTTAAATCAAAGTCTGTTCTGGTAATAGAATAACCAACATCATTTGTTCCCAAATGGATTAATGCAATATCCGGGGTGTAAAATGATAACCAGGTATTTAAATCAGCATTTATTCCTTTACTTGAAGCTCCAGAATGTCCTTCATGTTTTGTATCCCATACACCTGGATAATTCGCAGGATTACTATTGAGAGTCCCAATATAGCTGAAATTAAAACCTGTGCCTTTTAATAAGTTATACAATGTATACCTGTATGAGTTTGGAACTCCTTTTGTTACTGAATCACCCAATGGCAAAATTCTTTTTTGAGATGGAACCTGAACAAAATTAACTGTTACAGTCTTATTTTGGTCCATCACAACGTTTACAGGATTAAATTTAGATGAAACAGCACCGCTCCAGCCCGCAAAAACCCAGCCTTGTTCGGGTACCGCAGTTAACTGAACATTAGTACCAAAGGGGTATACACCACTCCCCCCCTGATTAGCCGGTCCATTTACACTGCCCTGACCATTCACCTGCACCGAAAGACGATGTGTGATATTGTCAAAATTGGCTTCAATATTTTTATCACCGTCCATGGATACAAAAATCACATCTTGTGTACCAGAAGCATCCCCCGTCCAGTTAGAAAAAACCCAGCCATTATTAGGTGTAGCCGTTAATTGGACTTCAGTTGAATAGGCAAACGTTTTTGTTTTGGCCTGTGATATTACTTTTTGACTTACAGATCCCTGGCCATTAACCAACACAGTTAATTGAAAGTTTTGACGTTTAAAAATAGCTTGTATATTTTTATTCTCATCTATCGTTACAGTAATTTCTTGCTCTGTACCTTCAGCATCACCACCCCACTCCACAAATTCCCATCCTGTTTGTGGAATGGCAGTTAGTCGCACTTCTGTCTCAAAAGTATATTCAGTAGTTTTAGCTGCCTGAACAATTTCCTGATCAACTCTGCCCTCACCCTCAACTGTTAATGTTAAACTAAACTCGCTCCTTTTAAAAACAGCCTTTATCTCCTTATCTGAATCAATTAATATTTGAACGACGGCATTTTCAGAATCTTCAGTAATTCCCTCCCACTCTACGAATTCCCATCCACGATCTGGTATAGCTCTAAGTTCCACCATTGTACCAAATGTGTACTGATTCGTTTTCGCAACCACTTCATCCTGTTCAACTTCACCATTACCCTCAATTTCAATTTTTAAATCAAATATTTTTAATGTAAAAACAGCTTTAATTTCAGTTTCACCTTCAATTAAGATTTCAATTTCTTCATCTTCAGAGGAAATTTTTCCCTCCCAATGTGAGAATTCCCAGCCTGTTTCCGGAATTGCCGATAGTTTTACAAGAGTTCCGTGCCGATACTCAGTGGTTTTTTGCTGAATAATTTCTTCTTGAACAGCTCCCTGACCCTCAACGTCAACTGTAAGCGGGTAAAACTTCTTTTCAAATATTGCAGTTATTTGCCGATCTTTATTTTTCCGAACAAATATTGTTGCCTGATTTGATTCAGCTACATCTCCCGCCCATGCCTTAAACTCCCAGTTATCATTTGGAATAGCCGTTACTTCTACAATGTCTCCTTCCTTTGAATCAATCTCTGCCTGGGCTACGGTACCCGATTCGTCAGGGGAAACATCAAACGTTAAAGAATAATCTGGAGGATTTTCTGTTATACAAGAACCCAAAACTATTGTTAATGATAACAGTGCCGTTTTCCAGCAAAATCTTGAAAAAGAACTCATAAAGAAAAAATTGAAATATATTGATTTTCAAAAAACGGCTTTAAGGTACATTTTTTTTGCTTAAGAATTCAACACACTGAGCAACTTAAGAATCTAATCTAAGTAGTGCATATTTTTGCATTTTATCTGCTTTAATTCAAAATTATTCATTTTTTTTAAAAACCGACAAAATATTAATAAAAGAAATCCGTAAATACTCAGAACCACACGTTCTGCATTCAAAACGTGTGTCATAAAAAATGGAATTGGCAGGTATTAGCAACCTTATTAATAAGTTTTAATATTTGCATTTTTAACCGTATCTTTTGACAATTATTATCACATACGCATCTTGTTAGACTCACCTACTAAAAAATTAAATATAACTATGGTCTATTTCCTTAACAATAAATTTAAAGCTATAGCACTACCTATTTGTGCTTTTTTCATTGTTTTATCATGCTCTACCGAATCTACGCCAGTTTACACGATCACCGTCTCTCAAGAAATTTCCGGTGGTGGTGAAGTTACTGGTGGAACAGTAAATCAATCTAGCCAAGAGGTTAAAGAAGGTGAAACTGTCACATTAGAAGCTGTACCTGAAGAGCATTTTGTTTTCGTTCGGTGGGAAGGCGACTACACGGGAACTGAAAACCCATTAACGATTGAAGTTTTTGAAGACATGGAAATATATCCAATCTTCGAAAAGATTGAATATGAAATATCTATTGATATACAGGGTGAAGGATCTGTTCAAGAAGAACTTATACAAGGAAAGACCTTAGGCCTCGCTCATGACACCAGATTTAAGCTGACAGCTGTTCCCGAAGATGGGTGGGAATTTATCGAATGGGGAGGTGATGCTTCCGGCGAAGAAAATGAAATTGAGTTGACCGTTGAAGGAGAAATGAATATAACGGCCCTGTTTGAAAGAATAGATTATCCAGTCAATATAAATATTGAAGGTGATGGAACTGTTGAAAAAGAGGTCATCCAAAGCAAATCATCCGAAGAATTTCCATTTCAAACAAAGCTTCAGTTAACGGCTACCCCGGAAAGCGGTTGGGAATTTGTAGAATGGAGTGGCGATGCATCAGGAAATGAAGAGGTAATTGAGATTGATGTAGATGAGGAATTAGAGATTACTGCTACATTTGAAAAATCTGAATTTACTGTCTCTATTGGTCAGGTTGACGGCAGAGGTACTATTAAGCAGGAAGTTATTCAGTCAAAAACTGCCAACAATGAGTATACTTCTGGCACAAGACTTCGGGTAACGGCTGTTCCTGATGCAGGTTGGGAATTTTCTAATTGGACAGGTGCCTTGTCAGGCAAAAATAAAGTGGAAGAGATCGTCGTGCAGGATGAAACGGTGATCGGCGCTAAATTCAAAAAATTTCCAACTGTCGAAACGTTTGCAGTCTCTCAAATCACTAAGGATGCTGCCAAAGTTGGTGGTAAAGTAAGTAGCCGGCCAAATGTTGATATTCTGGATAAAGGAATCTGCTGGAGTACAGACCCGAATGCTGATCCAGATTCTAATGAAGATTATGAATGCAGATCCAGTAACCCCGGAGATGGAAATTTTGAAAGAACAATTGGCAATCTCTTACCATCAACCGAATATTTTGTTCGTGCATATGCAGCTTTTAATATCAACGGACAAGATGTCGTTTTGGGCAATCAGCGAAAATTTACTACAGAGAGTGCAATTGACCTTGCAACCCTAACAACAAAGCCCGCTACGTCCGTTACTGCAGGCTCAGCCTTTAGTGGAGGAAACATAACTGATAATGGTGGCACCACAGTAACAGAACGAGGTATCTGTTGGAAGAGATCTCCTAATCCTACCCTTGAGGATAATGAAAAATGCGTAGCGAAAGGAAGCGGAAATGGTTCTTACACTGTAGAACTCGATCGTCTTGCTGCGTTAAATAATTATTGGGTACGCGCTTATGCTAAAAATGCAAAGGGAGTTTCTTACGGCAATCAAATCAGCTTCACAACCCCTGAAGGCGATGGTGGATCAAATGATGGCGGTGGTTCAGACGACGGTGGCGGATCGAATGATGGCGGTGGTTCTGATGACGGCGGTGGTTCTGATGATGGTGGCGGTGCCGATGACGGTGGTGGCTCGAATGATGGTGGAAACGACTCCGGAATTGTATTACCTACCGTAACAACTGGTACAATTACCTCAATTGGCATAAATTCAGCTGCAAGTACCGGTACTGTTTCAAGTGAAGGAGGCGGGTCTGTTACACAGCGTGGGTTATGTTGGAATAACTCTCCCAATCCAACACTCCAGAATAATATAAACTGTACGCAACAGGGAAGCGGGCTTGGAACATTCTCTACCACCTTATCAGGTCTTATAGCTTTAAACAACTACTGGGTGCGTGCCTATGCCATTAATGAAAAGGGAGTTTCATATGGAAGAGAAAGGAGCTTCACGACGAAAAGCGAAGGCACTGATGATGGTGGCGGATCCGATGACGGCGGAGGGTCTGATGACGGTGGAGGTTCTGATGACGGCGGGGACCCAGCACCACCTCCTCCATCAGGCGAAACTGTAGAAGCACTGATCTTCTTTGTAGGCGATGCCGGTGTTAATGGAGGATTCCCAAGACCCGTGGATGTCAGAATTAACGGAACATGGTACCGGTTTGGAGGCTGGTCAAAAAATGATTCACGATGGGATGTTCGTTTAGCAGGATACAGAGGCGAAATAGTCAGGGTTAATTTCCCAATTACCGATATCTACTTTAATGAAAATCAGGTTGTAAGCTCTTCGCTTGATAATAAAGGTTACGGTAGGTTTACAGTAAAACTCCAAAAGAAACATCCTGATACGGATCTACGGAATCTAAGCTTTAATGTACCTAAAGGTGCAATTCAGCACTGGTCATCTTCCTGGGGAGGTTTTGGCGGAGTTTGGGATCGTGATACGTTTAATCTGAGACCCAATGACAATCCCTGGTTCCCACTTTTTAACTCTTCAACCATGGGACTTACAAAATCGTGGACAGACTCAGGTAAAATTGTCATCCGATCTGGTGATGCTGGCTTAAATAAGTACAAGTAGTAAATAGTTTACCAACACATTAAAAATAAATTAAAGTGGTCTCCTTGTGTTTCTAAACAGGGAGACCATTTTTTTGTTCTATGATTCCCTGGTACCCATTAATTGACTTTAATCAGATAGTGATATAATCTATCTTTTAGACATACGTATAAAGAAGAATCACAATCTGGCTTCAAGCGAGTAATCATATCAGCTAGTAGTATAAACTACTACATTCGGTAATAGTTCTAAATTTCCCTCTACCCTCTTCTCTTTTTTAGATAGCAATCATTTTATAGCTTGTCTCACTCTTATACTCTTAGACACTGGGTGTTACTTTAAGTATTTAAAATTAAGTAACAACTTTTTCACCTCTTCAAGCTCATTTTGTGTATTAATACCCAGGCCTCTGAAATTAGGTTGATTTAAATTCCAATGAATATTAAAATTATTCGAAAAGTACTCCAGTATTTTAAGAAAACTCTTTTCATTTGTTACATTGCCTGCACTGTCAAGAGATTTATACTTTCCCCAAACCTCAGAGAGCTTTTTCTTATCAAATGAAAATAAACCTATATCCTTAAATCCAACGTCATCACATTGATCACCTTCTCTGCTTTCCAGTATTTTGAGTTTTTTTTGAGAAAATTTAAACTGGACATAAGGCCGTCGAACCCAAATAAGTGGGATGGCGGCATCAAAGAGTTCCAAATCCTTAATAAGTGATCGATATAACTCTTTGTTGATTAATGGTTGGTCTCCCCACTGTATGACTATTCTTTCATTTTTATTGGAATTCAATAATTCGGAAATTGCTATGTCAATAGCATCAAACATGCCTGTAGGCACTTCCTGAACCAGGATATAAATATTGTCAGGAATGGATATACCATGCCTCTTTACATACAATTGACCTTCAGGACTCAATATTAGACGAATTTCATCAAATACCTCGACTGCTTCATTTATGATGTAATCAAACACAGTTTCATCACCATCAATTTTCGTGAAAATTTTGGGTGCAGATGAGCCCAGACGAGTCCCTTTGCCTGCTGCCGGTACGATTAAAATTTTTTTAGCCATTTTCGATTAAAACGTAATTTTTGATAAAATCATTAATGTCAGAATAAAATAGATCAGCAGAATCCCGGATTAAGTCGTTATGAATTCCAACTGCATATATATTTGCATTTTTGAGACTTTCAACTCCTGCAGCGGAATCCTCTACACCTACAATATTTCCATTAATATTATATTTTTCCAAACAGTACAGGAATGGCTCTGGATCTGGTTTAGACCGATTGTAATCGTTTGAAGTGACAACTCCATCAAACAATGAAACAAGTTTGTGAAGCTCAAGCAGAGAATAAATTGATTTTTTACTGCCTCCAGATACTATAAAAAGACGGTTCCCAGCTTTTTTTGCTTCACGTAAAAGATCAAAACGAACGAGGGCATTAATTTTTTTAATGTTTTCCAGATAATATCTCGTCTTCTTACTGGCCAGTTTTACTGCTCGTTGTCTTTCAACATATTTACTAAACACATCTTTCGTCCGAATACCTTTAATTTGCTCGTATGAACCAAATTCTCCAAGATTATATGTTTCAAACATATATCTGAATGCTGCCTCATGAGCTTTATCTGTATCGAAAAGTGTACCGTCAAAATCGAATAAAATATTTAACATGTAATTGTGCTGTATTTGTGATGAAAATTTAAGAATCAAATCACCTCTAAATTCTCACCACATAGTTTCTTACTAAAGAAGTCTAGAATAAGAAATATATTTTCAAAGGCATAATAATGAGAAGACACCTAGCTGGCAGAAAAGTTTTAAATGCATGATCATTTTGGTACCTTAATTGGCATTATAATAATCGACCTAAAAAGTATTTTCTGTCTGTAATTATGCGTTTTTAAATTTTATTTTCTACAAAATTACTACTCAAATCAGTTCATCATTTAACTGATAAATAATAAAAAGTAATCTATCTTTCATAATTATAACGATTGACAATAATTTTGACTAAACCCTTAAAAGCTTTGAATTATTTAGTTACTGGCGGCGCAGGTTTTATAGGTAGCCATCTATCAAACACACTTAATTCCAGAGGGCATTTCGTTCGAGTACTTGACAACCTGAGTTTTGGGGACAGAGGTAAACTTGATCATGATGTTGAACTGATAGAAGGTGACATTACGGATAAAAACGACTGCTATAAAGCGACGAAAGACATTGATGGGGTATTTCACATGGCCGCTTTTTCAAGAAGCGGACCCTCATTTCATAAATCTGAGGTTTGTCATGAAAATAATGTAACCGGTACCTTGAACGTACTAAATGCCGCTCTTGATAATAATGTAAAAAAAATTATTTATTCTGGTAGTTCTACATACTATGGAAATACTGTTGGATCACAGCATGAAAGTATGTCTGGGGATTTTTTAAATTTTTATGGCTTAACAAAGCACATCGGAGAGTTGTACGTTGCGCAATATGAAAGAAATTTCGGTCTTGATTATAATACACTTCGATATTTTAATGTGTATGGGCCAGGCCAGCCTAGTGAGGGAGAATATGCACTCGTTTTAGGAATCTTCCTTGATCGTTTAAAAAAGGGTGAAAAACTTGAGATTCATGGGTCAGGTAAACAACGACGTGATTTTATTCATGTTTATGATGTTGTTGAGGCTAATATAAAAGCAATGCAGGCTGACGTGTCGGGAGAAATATTCAATATTGGATCGGGGGTTAATCATTCAATTTTAGAAATTGCCGAAATGTTTCCCCTGGATAGAATTCATACGCAACGGAGAACCGGAGATGCCGAAGAAACCTTGGCTGATATTAATAAAGCAAGAAAATTACTAAACTGGGAGCCCAAAATTACACTTCATCAGGGACTCAATGATTTAATGAATAATTCACGTTCATGAGAGTAAGTATTGTATCGGCTGTTTACAACGAAAAAAATATTACAGATACAGTGAACCACTGGATCGACTATTTTATACATTGTAAAGAAGTTAGTGCCTTCGAAATTATTCTATGTGACGACTGCAGTGATATAAATTATTTTAGAAACCTGAAAAAATATACTGAGCAGACCCAGTTTGTTTCTTTATTACGAAACAAGGCAAATGAAGGGCCCGGATATTCGTTCTCACGTTGCTTTCGGTCTGTCAATTACGAATTTACCCTGATTACAGACTCTGACGGTCAATTCCCTATTCATAATTTCGACCAAATCCTGAATGCTTATAAGAAACAAAAAAGTCACGATATTGTTATTTTTACTCACAGGAATATAAAGCATGACAATAAAGTAAATGTGTTCGGGCAAAAGGCATCTAATTTCTTATGCAATTACATTTATAAGTCAAAGCTTAATGATTTTACCTGTGCATTTAAATTTGTGTCAACAAAACATCTGCAAAACACATGTTTTGACGCAAAATACATGAACTATTCTTTGGATCATACAGCCAAGCTAATCGAAACCCAAACCGAATATCGGGATATTCCTATTATATGTGAGGAAAATGAAGCACCTAAAAGAGGCATAAAAAAAGAGTTTACACGAGCATTCGACCGCTTACTTTACATCTATTACTTATGGTACAGAAAATACCTTCTTAATAAGAGAGTATTGTTCCATCACAATAATGAATAACTGATCGATTTCAACAAAACGTATGAACGTTGTATTATTTACCGGCGGCAGCGGAAATGCAAACCTGATTCGGTATATCAAAGATCTTTCCTATGTAAATCTAAATCTTTTGATTAATGGTTACGATGATGGACTTTCTACCGGTATTATCCGAAGTGCAAATTATGGGATGCTTGGACCTTCAGATTTTAGAAAGAACTTTTCTTACATACTGGATAGTTATTCCACCTCAAATATAAATATTAAAAAAATATTTAATCACCGACTCTCTCTTCGTGAGTGTCATATGCTCTTAAAAAATAAAGTGGAGCTTTTTGAACACCTGACACAGGGAAAGACAATCGAAAAAGAGAGCTATAACTTTATTAAGAAGCAGTTCTGCAGAGGTGTTGAAAAACTTCTCTCTTATACAACTGAAATCGATACGCTTGTAGATTTTAGCGTTGGAAATATCATTATAGGTGGACTCTATGGAAATAAGCAGGATTTTAATGCAGCATTGAAATCCCTAACAGATTTTTTTGACCTGAATGCAAGGTTAACCAACGTCTCAATCGATGATGATTCCAAGCTAGTAGCTTTCGACAAAAAATCAAACTTTCTCTCAAACGAGGCGGATATTGTAAACTATAAGGGTAATAAACCACTTGACCAGTTTTTCTTACTTCCGCTCGATAAATTTATCGAGTTAAATACTAATGAAGAGTACCAGCCAGAAGACATTGAAGAAATTTCTAAAACACCGGTTATTTCTAACCAGGCAAAAAATGCTTTGCAAAATGCCGATTTGATATTGTTCGGTAGCGGAACCCTATTCTCATCCTTATTGCCTTCATATAGAATTTGCAGAAAAGAAATCAATGAGAGCGATGCAAAAAAGGTTCTTATCGTTAATAACGACTATGATAATGATATTAAAAACATTACTCTCCAAAACTATATTCAACTCGTATTAAATGAACTAAATATTTCCGATCAGGACTATTTTGACCAAATTATTTTAGACAAGAATACCAATATTATTCACAGTGAGGCTGATTTTACTCCCAAAATATTAAAATCCAATATCACCAATAAAGATTTAAAGCATAATGGTTACAGGCTATGGAACACAATTACCAGGTCACTCGATCAATATCAGGGAAAGTGCAGAATAAGGCTCATATTATCGGAAGATACAGATAGTACCATTAAAGATATTTATGCTTCAGAGGTTCAGGAGTATAATGAAAATACATTAAGTGATATTGAATTTATACTCAATGGTAAATCTGATACCCCTGTTAACTATTACTTGATTCTTGATACATCCGGTAAAATATCACTCCATGACGTTGAAACTTGGGTCGACATTGCAAATATTTATAACTTCGATTGTATTTTTGGATTTCGTTTTTACTCAAGACGCCAAATGATTCTTTCGTTTAAGAAAAAACTGGTAGAGTCTAAATTGACGTATTATTCCTCAATCTTTGTTTCCCATATTGTTAGCTTTATTTATTCACTAAGGTTTTTTCGATTTGTGGCAGACCCCCTCAGCGGAATCTACTTAATCAAAGCTAAAAAAGAATTTAAATATAGTGGAGTGTCAGACTTTTTGAAGTTTGTTAACAAACACAATATTGAAGTACTCTCTCAGCCGATCACGTATAGAACATTTAAAAACGTAGATTATCGGAAAAAATCAATCACACTGATTAAAAATATTTTCAAACTTTTTATTTAGACTATTTATGGAAGAAAAAGATCAGATAAAATGGCTTGTAACGGGTGGTTCCGGCTTTTTCGGAATTCATATGTGTCAATATCTTGCAGAAAATGGATTTGAAGTCATTTCATACGACAGAGAAACTTTTCCTGAAAGCGAGAAAAAACCTGGTATACATTTTATAAAAGGAGATCTTCATGACCATGAAACACTCGAAAAGGCCCTGGAAGGAGTTACATACGTAATCCATGCAGCAGCTGAATTGGCATTAGCCGATCCCGAAAAAATTATTAATACCAACGGTAAAGCTGCGCTCGACCTGCTAGAGATTTGCAGTAAGTGTGGCGTTAAAAAATTGGTTTTTACTAGTTCCTGTGCCGTTTACGGTACACCAGACACCCACCCTATCTATGAAGATTCACCTATTGATCCAATGGGTGTATATGGAAAAGCGAAACGGATCGCTGAAGATATATTATTAAATTTTAAAGATGTCGAAACTGTAATCATTCGTCCAAAAAGTTTTATTGGAACAGGAAGACTTGGCATATTTCAACTCTTCTTCGAATGGGTAGAAGAAGGGCGTAAAATCCCCATTTTTGGAAATGGGGAGAACAGGTTTCAGTTACTTGAAGTGACAGATCTAGCTCATGCTTGCTATTTGGCGGCAGTAAAGGGAAAGGACAAAGAAATTTATAATATTGGTGCAACTGATTTTGGAACTGTAAATCATGATTTAAGAGCGTTTCTTACTCATGCAAATTCAGGAAGCAAACTTCTTCACTTTCCATCAAAACCTCTCAAATTCATTCTTTCGATATTGGAAAAGCTTAAAATATCACCAATATACAAGTGGGTATACGATACTGCTGATAAAGATAGTTTTGTATCCTCCAAAAAAGCTATTGATCAGTTGGGATGGGAACCAAAATACTCAAATATTGATGCCTTAATTTCAACATACGATTGGTATTTAGGTGAAGGAAAAATAATGGCTCAAAATTATGGAACAGGCCACAGAGTTGCCTGGAAACAAGGGATCATTCGATTTGCAAAATATTTCTTCTGATCATAGGAAGAATTTTAGTAATTACCAGGTACTAACCTTCTATTTATTTACCTACAACAAGATATGATGGCTTTTATATCTCTTCTTCTGCTTCTGCTTTCCTCGTATTTATTTACGCAGTTATTACACCCTAAAAGCAGAGTAGAGATCCTGATTACTTTGTTTTGTTTAGTAACTGCCCAGATAATCATGTCTGCGAATATTCTCTCTTATTTTCACAGGCTCGATAAAATCGGGGCTTGGGTCTTAATAGGGATTCTTTTTCTTATCCTATCTACTCTTCTGGTCTATTCCCAAGGTATAAAGGTTAAATCTACATTTTCTTTAGATTTCAGCAGCCGTTTTCCGTTCACCAGAAAATGGCTGGCGAACCTTACGTTACTTGAGAAATCTATTTTTATTCCATTGATAGGATTCGTCATTATCATTGGTATAATGAATCTCTATCTGGTATTTAATCTTGCTCCGGGCAATCACGATAGCATGACAAGCCATTTAGCTAGAGTTGCCTACTATTTACAACAGGGAAGTTATGAATTTTACCAGGCAAACTTTTGGGGGCAAGTCGTACATCCCCGAAATTCTACCTCTCTTTTTCTTTATTCGTACGTTGTTACAGGCAGCGAAAATTTAACACAGCTTGTCCAGTATATCTCCTACTGGATTACTATTCTGAGTATATACGGAATTTCGACCAAAGCTGGAATGAGCAGAAACCAGTCCCTTTTTTCTGCCCTGGTTGGTGGCCTTCTGATATCTGTTTTGATGCAATCAACAACAACACAAAACGACCTGCTTCTTACTGCTTATATCGGTTCTATTGTTTACTATTTTTTCACATTTTTAAAAAGTGGCAACAAACAACATCTGGCCCTGGCTACTCTCGCAATTTCTATCTCTCTTGGTATTAAAGCTTCAATCCTATTAGCTATGGTTCCTGTATCGATAATAGCTGTATGGATCTTTAATAAGAGCGGTAACAATTTTAAAACAAAAGTTAGATACTATCTTTTTACAGCCGTCGCATTTTTGATCTCTTTTATACTATTTACATTGCCATCAGGGTATCTTTTTAATATTCAAAAATTTGGCCATCCACTTGGCCCTGAATTGGTTCGTGTTTCTCATACTTTTGAAAGCGAATCTCCCGGATATATCATAGAAAATGGAATCAGAAATACAGCAAGGTATGCTGTTGAATTTTTATCTCTTGACGGTCTGCCCACAGTAACCCCTGTAAGAAAAGCACAGAAACGTATCAGGGGATATTCACAAGAGCACTATGATAAATATGTTCAATTACCAGAATACGAAAATTACGATCCTGATCTAACTGATAAAAGGCCATCGATAGAATATACCGGAAATCGCTCATGGATCCATTATCTAATGGAGTCTCAGGGTTCACGTGCTCAATTTAACTATTTTAAAATGCCCGCAACGAATGAAGATTTTTCGTACTGGGGCATTTTTGGCTTTGCACTTGTATGGCCGCTTCTTTTCTATTCACTATTCTCAAAAAAATCTTCTGAAGCCTTAAAAATTCTTGCCCTTTCAACCATTATATTTTTTTTATTACAGGCGTTTGCAGGACCTTATGATCCCTGGAGAGGCAGGTATTTTAATATAGCCGTAATATTTGCTTTACCGTCTACCGGCCTCATATTAACAACCAATTATGATGTTATTAAGGCATACCTACTAGCCATTATCTTTGGAGGATTAATTTCAGCTCTATCCGGGACTATTCTGAAATCGGGATACATCTCAGAAAAGGAAACCTACGATAATTCAATCAATAATGAGTATACATTCGAATTCCTATTCACGAAAAATAGAATTGCACAGCTAACACGCCTTGGCCCCTATTATGAGCCTCTTTTAGAATTCAATGCTCAAGTGCCATCAGATGCCTCGGTAGCTGTTTATCTTCCCGGTGATTCATTTGAATACCCTCTCTTTGGAAAAAATTATACCCGAACACTATACCCAATTAACTCCTTTATTAACGGTGTACAGCCAGTACCCAAAGATGCTGAATATTTGTTATACTCGGAAAATTATCCTTCCGAAAAACTTGAAAATGATATTTTACTCGGTAAAGTTTTAAACTCGGGATGGTACTTAAGAACACTTGAGAAGTAAATATTAACCACTTTTCTTTCTATTAATTTTATGGCCAAAAAGTACACCTGAGTCATAGATAACACTTAAACGAAAGATAACCCTTTATCCTCTTACTATAATATTTTAAAAAGACTATCAGAAGTCTTTAATAAATGGCAACAAAAGTGTTTTATATAAAAAATGTTCGATAAGAGCCATGCTATTTTTTTGGATTTTTATAGCCACGCCTTTCCTTAATCCAGAGTTTTGACGCTATAACGCTTATCCCATCAATCTACAGCGGTGTGCAAAAAATATCGTCTCGCACCAAAATTCCACACAAATACGACACCTGTTGCAAATAGTTTTGAAATCATAAAGTAAAATCCTAAAAATTCAGTAAAACTCCAGATAAAGAGTGTATTAACCATTAGTCCTATTCCGCTGATGACTAAATAGAATATAAATTCCTGATATATTTTTTTTACAACTCTGAGTTCAAATATCCACGTTACACAAAGAATATAATTCAGAATTGTAGCAATCATAAAAGATATAATTGAGGATATGATATAGTTAACCCCAAAAAAATCAGTCAAAATAAATAAAATTGAAAAATCAAGAATCGTACAGACCCCACCTACCATTGAATATTTTACTGCCTGCACCAATAATTCGTTTTTAATATAGCGATGGATTTTCCTAACAGAGATTACAAAGTTTTCTATCATTTTTTTTATCACAGATGATATTCCTTAAATCTTTACGTGCAAATAGAGAGGTCGGCCATTTAGAATTTGAATGATAAGGAAAAAAGTTAAGCTATGTGAATAAACCGTTCAAAGTCTGATTTGTTCGTAGAACATTTTTCTGTTACTCTTTTTAAAAGGTTAAATACAATATTATCTACCTGATCTGATCTTGATAAATGCATTCTTCACTTACAGAGAAATACACTTTTCTGATATAATTGATTGGCTTAGCGTATCGAAAACATTTGATATAAATGATTTGTCTTTTACTATATTATCACTCCACTTTCCAAAAGTTTGAGCTCTCCCGCATCTGTATCCAGCAATGCCTTTACCCCTACCGGGATGGTTAAATTATAGGGATCATGGCCAATATCCATTCCCATTAACGCCGGAATTTCAAGCGGGAGTATGTGCTGCTGAATCACCTCCTTCATTGTAAAACCACGA